>Ga0209305_1000558_pt1 | contig 26694 bp, 22 predicted proteins | sample COGITO_mtgs_1103_FD_184792 | JGI IMG/M metagenome (GOLD analysis project Ga0209305, IMG submission 184792) | Pelagic marine microbial communities from North Sea - COGITO_mtgs_110321 (SPAdes) (version 2) | ecosystem: Environmental > Aquatic > Marine > Epipelagic ...
TGAGTGTAGGTTGGGAAGGCAATCTTTATGATTGTGATTTTAACCAGATGTTAGAGATACCACTTTCTGGAAGTCATGGTATCAATAATATTGAGAGTGCCAGGCATGTTGAGGGTGCCAATAAGATTAAAGGGGATAAATCGAGCTATCACTTAAGTGATCTATTAAGTTCTGATCTAAATGGCTTCCCTATTGCAGTTGCGGATCATTGTTATGGTTGTACGGCGGGGCAAGGCAGCAGTTGCGGTGGTGCGATTGATTAGAGGTGCGATTGATTAGAGGCGCGATGGGTTAGTGGGTCGCTGAAGAGTATTAAGCAAAGAGTCTTATGAGATTAGATATTGTTATTCCTGTGTATAACGAAGGTGAATCTGTTTTGCCTTGGTTGGAGCAGGTTGTGAGCTATTTAAAAGCAGGGGATCGACTGATCGTCGTCGATGCCAGTGATGCGTTAACTACAGGAGATAGTATTCTCCAGAATAATCGTATTTTTCAGCAAGATAATGTTTTTTATTTAACGTCAGATAAAGGCCGCGCACTGCAAATGAATGCTGGTGCTGAGTTTTTATTATCGCGTATGCGTGACGATAAATCAGGGCTTAGTCTTGTGTGGTTTTTGCACAGTGATAGTGGATTGTCGAATAAACACTGTTCGTATTTACGTGCTTTAAGCTCCGATGTTATTTGGGGGCGGTTTGATGTGCAGTTAAATCCTGATCGTTTTCCTTTTGGTATCATTTCCAAGTTTATTAATCTTCGCTCTCGTATTACTCAGGTAATGACAGGGGATCAAGGTATTTTTATTCGTAGTGATATTTTCCAGCAGCTACAAGGTTATGCTGATGTTCCTTTGATGGAAGATGTGGAAATTTCAAAGCGTTTACGAATATTGGGTGGCGCTGAGTGTGCTGGCCCGATTTTGAAAACCAGTGCGCGACGTTGGCAAAAAGATGGCTGGGTAAAAACGGTATTATTAATGTGGCAACTTAGGTTGCTTTATTGGTTGGGTGTTTCACCGAGAAAATTGGTAAAGAAATATTATGGTTAAAGCTGGCGATCAGAGAAATTTTTCTGACCAAAAATTCGAGTGGGTGGTATTAAGCAAAGCGCCGATTGCGGGTTTGGTCAAAACGCGTTTAATTCCTGCCTTGGGTGAGCAAGGCGCTTGTGATGTTTATAAGCAGCTGCTTACGCGTTTGAGAGAGAGTTTAAGCGAAGTATTAGCCGATACGCCGCTAACGTCTCAAGTTGCGTTATGGATTGCAGGAGATTCCGACCATGAAGCTTTTAAATCTTGGTCTAGTTTGGCAACGTTTTATCAGCAGTCTAGCGCGGGAGATCTGGGTGAAAGAATGGCACTGGCTGTGCAATCATCATTAGCGCGCGGTTGTATTCCTATTTTAATCGGGGTGGATGTTCCCGATTTAGATAAAAAATATTTAAAAAACTGTCTAACTCAATTTAAAAAATATGACTTAGTGATCAGCCCTGCAGAAGATGGAGGTTATGGTTTACTCGGAATGACGCAGTTTTATTCCGCTTTATTCGTCAATAAATTCTGGGGCTCTGATACTGTTTTCCAATCGACAAAATCAGATATTGAAAAATTAAAAATTAATACAGCCTATTTATTAAAGGTTTGGGATGTCGATGAAGTGGCCGATGTTGAGCGATTTCGGCTAATTCAGTCGTAAAAATACGCTATAAATACTGTCTTTTTTAGATAAATATCAATAATGCCTTCTGTGTCTCATAATCTCTTTGCTTTACCGCTGTTTGCTTATTGACCTTGTTGTTTAAGATGCTGATAATGCGCGCCTGACCAATTGGTCAGACTTTATCAAGCAAGCATCGCTAGGTCGTTTTCGTGTTAAATATCAAATCAAGAAAAATTCTTTTAAACGTGCTCACCCTTATGGGCTTGTTGTTGTCGCTCGCCATTTCAAATATTAGTTATTCCGCTCCAATTAAAGCGGCATTTATCTTAGTTGGGCCGGCTAATTATGTAGGGTGGAGTTACTCACATGATCAAGGGCGTCGCTTTTTAGAGCAAAAATTTGGTGCTCAAATAGAAACTGAATTTGTTGAATTTGTACCGGAAGGTCGTGCTTCCCGAGAAGTATTACAAGAATTGGCCTCAAGAAACGATATTGTTTTTTCGACGTCTGTTGGTTACATGATTTCAACAGAAGGCATCGCTCGTGATAATCCAAAAGTCATGTTTGAGCATGCAACAGGTTCTCGCCAAGGCAAAAACCTGAGTAACTATGCAACGCGTGCTTATCAGCCTCGATACCTTTCTGGTTTAATTGCTGGAAGTATGACGAAAAGTGGAAAAATTGGTTACATTGCCGCGCATCCTATTCCAGAAGTTATTCGCGGTATCAATGCTTTCACTTTAGGGGTACGAGAAGTTAATCCAACAGCTGAAGTGGAAATCGAGTGGACGAAAGCTTGGTACGATCCAGAAAAAGATATTGAGTTAGCTAATAAGTTAGTCGCTTCAGGTGCTGATGTGCTAACCCATCATACCGATTCCTCATCAGTGACGGAGACTGCTGAGAAGAACAATGTTTTTGTTATTGGCTATAATTCTGATATGAAAGATTTTGCTCCAAATAATCATTTAGCCTCGGTTATTCATAACTGGGGTCCTTATTACGCTAAGCGTATTCAAGCGTTGTTAGATAATAACTGGAAGTCGGGTAGCGAATGGTCTGGAATGGCTGAGTCAACGTCGAAGCTGGTTTCACTGAGTCCTAAAATTCCCGCGAAGATTCGTGAGCTGGTTGCGAATAAGCAAGCCGATATAATATCAGGTAAGTTTGAAGTGTTTGCTGGGCCGATTAAAAATTATCGTGGCCGTGTGCGCATTAGAGAAGGTAAGAAATTGTCTGATGATAAGCTATTGCGTATGAACTGGTATGTGGAAGGCGTAACGGGATCTTTGTTGTCTTTCTAAAGCAAAAATTAACCACAGAGGTAGCAAATACCTCTATGGTTAATGGTTTTTAGCTTTTTGACCAGGGATTGGGTTTCCCTTTTGATTCAGTCGCAGTTTCTTCTTTTACAGAACTCTCTTCAACGTCTACTTTAGCTTTTCCCCAAGGGTTGTTTGAATTCGCCGCTTTGGATTGAGCATTTTCTGCAGCTGGTATTTCAACCGGTGTTGCAGTAGGAAGTTCGGTAGGCGCTTCAATAGGCATTTCAGTTAGCGCTTTAATCGGCATTTCAATAGGCGCTTCAACTGGAAGCTCAGTAATCGCTTCAGCAGGCATCTCAGGAATAGGTTGAGTATTAGGCTCTATTTCTGCTGTAGATTTAGCCCACGGATTAACTGAACCCGATGTTTTAGGTTCAACTTCTACAACCGCTTTGGCTTTTGCCTTAAACACATGAATTTGTGCATCAATCGTAACGGTCAATGCTTCTAAACTGGCTAACGATTCTTTTTTATCTGCTTTGGTTCGCCAGTTGTGCGGCGTCATTAAGAGTAGGTCTTGGATCTGTTGCTGGCTACTGAGGGTATTTTGGTAGCTTACTTGCTGATGATCAATCAGTTCAAAATCGTCACCCATGTTTTTCACCGGATCAAATTCGGCTTTGGTGATTTCTTCGTACAGCTTTTCACGCAATTCAATTAAGTGCTTTTCACCGGTATTAACGCAGATGAAAAATCCATCTTGTTTAATCACTTTGTGATAGCTCTCTGGCATCAAGCGGGTAAATAAGCAGGTAGCAATATCGACACTGTGTGCTTGCAGAGGAATGTCGATAGCAGAGGCCACTAACCATTCGCTGGTGCTGGTATTCGCAGCGTCTTCTTTGTTTGCTTCTGCTTTTGCACGTTTTGCCGCCGCAATTACTGCATCTTTCGAGATATCTAAACCAAACAAGGTATGTTTGATTTGATGATCACTTAAACTGTGATGCATGCGCTGGCTGTAATAACCTTCGCCACAGCCGATGTCTAGCACTTGAAGAGGGTTTTCTTTTTCGGGCGCATCAAGCTTCGAGGCTGAAATTTTAAGGCCGCAATCAACAACAATTTGATTCAAGCTATCAGAGATTGGACGGTAAAAATCTGAGTTCAAAAATGCTTGGCGAGCGATAACCATTTCTTGGCTATCCCCCGGGTTTTTAGATTTTTTCTTGTGCGCTAAAAGAAGGTTTAAATATCCTTGGCGTGCACGGTCGAAGCTGTGATTATTCACACAGCTCAAACTTTTATTGCTCTCGTTTGCGTGTAGGCTTTCCTTGCATACAGGGCATAATAAAATTGATGCAGTCATTTTATTTAGAATCTTTTATTGAGTGTCTAGTAATAAGTTTTCTAGGATACGTTGGTAAATTGTAGCCAAGATATTCAAATCTTCCGCTTCAACACACTCATCTACTTTATGGATGGTGGCGTTGCGTGGGCCAAGTTCGATAACTTGAGATCCTGTTGGTGCAATGAAGCGCCCATCGGATGTTCCGCCAGCGGTGCTTAATTCAGTATCGATACCGGTGACTGTCTTAATTGCAGCAACAGTCGCGTCGACCAATGAACCGGATGACGTTAAGAATGGCTGGCCGCTTAGGTTCCAGTCGATGTCGTAGTCTAGGTTGTGCTTGGCAAAAATCGCTTCAGTACGTTCTTTCAATATCTCTGCTGTTAACTCAGTAGAAAAACGGAAGTTGAACGTTACTACGCAATCGCCAGGAATAACGTTGGTCGCGCCAGTCCCTGAATTGATGTTTGAAATTTGGAAGCTGGTAGCTGGGAAAAAGTCGTTGCCGTTATCCCAAGTTTCAGCCGTCATTTCTGCAAGTGCAGGGGCTACGTCATGAATCGGATTACGGGCTAATTGTGGATAAGCCACGTGACCTTGAATGCCTTTAACTGTTAATACACAGCCTAAAGAACCGCGACGGCCATTCTTGATGGTATCGCCGGTATCGGTCGTACTTGAAGGTTCGCCGACGATGCACATGTCTATTTTTTCGCCACGGGCTTCTAAGGTTTCGATTACTTTAACCGTGCCGTTTTTCGCCGGGCCTTCTTCATCGCTGGTAATTAAGTAAGCGATAGAGCCTTTATGATCTGGATGTTCTTTAACGAAGTTTTCAGTTGCGATCATGAATGATGCGATGGAGCCTTTCATGTCGGCGGCGCCACGGCCGTATAACAAACCATCGTGAATTTGTGGTTCAAACGGAGGGTAAGTCCAGTTGCCTTCAGGGCCTGTAGGTACTACGTCGGTATGGCCTGCAAAGCAAACCAATGGGCCTTCGGTGCCACGGCGAGACCAAAGGTTATCGGTATCGTCGAAGCGCATTTCTTCGTGTTTAAAGCCGACCGCGCCTAGGCGATCCATCATAAGTTGCTGACAACCGGCATCGATTGGGGTTACCGAACGGCGTTGCATTAGATCAAAGGCCAGTTCTAGTGTGGGTGTCAGTTTTACGGTCATGAGGAGGCTCTCGATAGCGGTTTATGTTGGGTGTTTGTATATAACAGGATGCGCGCGATTGTATCATGTTTTATTTGTCAGCTTATCCACCGATCCTAATATTCCACGCAGCATGCGCAATTCTTTTGCATTCGGCTGGGCGCGGGCAAACATCTGTTGTAGGCGTAAGATGGCTTCACCTGGATGATTTTTGACGAGGAAGCCGGTATCTGACAATGTCGATTCTAGATGCTGATAGAAGCGTTCCATGTCTTGTTGACTGGCATACTCTTCCGATTCGGCAGATGCTTCAATGCTGGATGTTTCAGTCGTTGATACTAGATCATCGCGGTGTAGGCCGAATTGTTTGAATAATTCGTAACTGACTATCTGGACAGCTGAGCCAATATTAAGCACGTCATACTCAGGGTTTCCTGGAATATAAAGCAGTTGCTGGCAGAGTCCGAGCTGTTCGTTGCTTAATCCCATGCGTTCACGGCCAAATACGATGGCGATTTTCTCATTGGGGTTGGCTTTTATCCAGCCTGCGGCTTCTTCGGCACTGACTTGCGGGCGAGTATAATTGCGTTTGCGAGCGCTGGTGGCGAATACCTGAGTGCAGTCGGCGATGGCTTCTGTTAGCGATTCAACCACGATGGCGTTATCTAATACGTCCAGTGCTCCAGCCGCACGGCTACTGGCTTCGTCGGCGGGGTACTCTCTAGGATCGACAAGATACAGCTCGTTTAAGCCCATTGTTTTCATCGCTCGGGCAATCGCGCCGATGTTCCCTGGATGATAGGTTTGGACTAAAACAATGCGAATTGAATCTAATATGTTATTTGAGCTATTCACTCGAGAATTCCCACTTTAGCTAAAACAGTTGGTAAAAATTTTTGAAATGGTATCATACTCGGCTTATATAATAATCGATTAGGAAGCCTTCTTAATGAGCGAATCTCTGACCCTTGACCAGTTAAACCAAATAATGGCTGATGCTGATCTGTTGAAATCTAAGGAAGAAATTGAGGTCGCTTTGGATCAATTGGCCGGTGGTATTACTGAACGCTTATCATCGAGCATGCCTGTCGTGTACTCCATTATGAATGGCGGTCTTATTTTTGCGGGTAAATTGCTACCTCTTTTGAGCTTCCCTTTAGAAGTAGGTTATATGCACGCGACGCGTTATCGCGGCGAAACTCAGGGCCAAACTGAGCTTCAGTGGCAAGCCCTTCCTTCTTGTCCTATGGATGGTCGTACGGTTTTGATTCTTGATGACATCTTCGACGAAGGTAATACCTTGGCTGAAGTGGTTGAAGCATGCAAAGCTCAAGGTGCTAAAGAAGTTATCACTGCAGTATTAATTAATAAGGTTCATGACCGTAAGAATACAGATCTTCAGGTTGATTTCTGTGGTCTGGACGTTGAAGACCGTTTTGTCTTTGGTTATGGCATGGATTACCGTGGCTACTGGCGTAATGCCGAAGGTATCTTTGCAGTTAAAGGCCTTTAGTTTTCAGCAAAAACGGCTATGTTTCCATAGCCGTTTTTGGTTTCAAGACTTTTTCGAGACTTGATTTGGCATCTTCCAATCTAGATAAATAAATAGCAAAGCCGATACCAATAGACTTAATTGAATGGTTAAAATCCAACCCTCGGTTAGCCATAACCAGCGATTGTTGATAAAACCGTCTGCCAGTAAGGTCACAATAAATCCTATACTGGTTAAACGCAGCAAGTAATGACTGAGTTTAAAACCGTCTTTAATAACGAAAGGCGCCAGTATCATTAGCAACCAGCTACTCCAGAAAACCCATTCCTCTGCATGATGATGCAAGCCCGAATCTGGTGCTAAATTCAAACCATACAATATTTGACTGCCTGCAAATGTCAGACTCGTTGCGACAACCAAGCCTCCACAAATCCCTAGCGTCAATTTGCTTAACCAATGCTCCATGCCATGCCCACGTCGGTGCAGCCATAATATATTACCGGTTAAAATAAGTCCGCAGGCGGCCAGTGCCGATAATGCGTAGAAAACTTTGAGCCAGGTATTGCCGAACAAAACGTAGTGCAGGGGTGTTACGGCAGCAAAAATTCGTTGAAAGGGACCTTTGCCGACAAAAGACCCTTGGTGTATTTTTTCGCCTGACGTGAGGTTATACGTGACGGTTTCAAGGTTACTCAGTTTGTCTTTATGGTATCCACTGAATTTAATAATGCCGCCGACATCGGCCATTAATTCTGTGTGTTGATCTGAGGCGGATGCTTGCAAGCCATCCACTTGAATAAGCTCCACAGACGTATTCGGTAAGTCGATTTCTAGTTGATCAAATAACGTATTCAAAGGATAAACGGGAGCGTATTCTCCAGTGATTTCAGCTCTAGGCCCGAGTACCGCAACCGTCGCTTTTTCTACATCGCCATTAAATGCTGCTAAGGCAAGAATAGGAGATATTAAACCCAGTAATCCTAAAATGGTTCCGGTAAAAGCCAAGATTAATGTAAAGGGCAGTGACCATAGACCCAGTAATTTGTGTTGGTCTGTTAGCAGTAATCGCCAACTGCGTTTCGGGCGCAACATAACAAACTCTTTGCGCCATTTTAAGTGAATAAAAATGCCTGCAATAATGGCTAATAACATGGCCATTCCAGAAAGCCCAACCAAATAGCGTCCCCATGGATTGGGTAAATGTAAGTCGGTATGAAGGTGCGCTAATAAATGATTCAGTTCAGAAGGTGACGGTGGAAATTCTTGATAGTTGCTGGCATTCAAATAACGCAAGTCTGGTTCTTTGTCTTCATAAAAATGAGCAAATATTATGTGATTATTAATGTCGTTAGCGGGCTGAATGAAAAACTTTTCATGCTGAAAGTTGATTTCTTTGCTCGCCTGAATGGTTCGTTCTAAATCAAATACTTTTTCTTGCTGCTTAGATTGCTGTTCACTGAATATTGGATATTGCCAGTATTCAATTTCATGATCAAATAGCGCAGGTATGCCTGAAAAGGTGACAATGAAAAGCAGTATTCCCGATATGATTCCGATCCACGAGTGGCTACTGTATAGCGTTTTATGAGTTTTCTGTTGCATGCCAGAGCCTATTTAATGAGTAAACTGAAAATGATTATAACGATTGCGATCACAAGAACCGACAGTATTCTTAACCACGCATGACGGCCATTCGTAGCCAATATTGCCCAATAAAATAATGCCGCCCAAAAAACAAAGAAGAAGGTACCGCCCGCAAATATCTGCTCAATGACATCACCAAATGGCCAAATTAATGTGATGCATACCGTGAGGGCTATCGTGGTAATCAACGCGCCTAAAATAGCCGCGGTGTTTTTACTGCCATGACTATCGATTATGTTTTTTAAACGTTCGCCTAATCGTTTATTCGGTACCGACATGGTTGGCTCCTGTATTTTCTAGTCCTAAACTTAGGTTTAAATCTAGGCCTAAATTCAGACCTAAATCAAAGCATAAAAGAACAAAACCGAGCATGCTCGCAATGGTTATAAACACAATGATTCTAGGCTGCCAAATTCTGAGTTGTACAAAGCATAAACCGAGAGCAACTAAAGCAAATAACCCATAGAACAAACCTTTTTCAAAACCAAACGGTTGGCCCATAAGTAATGTTGAAAAGGCAATCAGCAGTCTGCCAGCATAACGACGTGTTTGATTAATTTTAATACTACGATGTTCTGTTAATCCGTACATCAAATGAAGTGCTGGCCAGATTAAAAATATTCCTAAGGGCATTATCTAGAACCTTTCGAAAATTTATTATAAATACACTATACGTTCAGTGATGATTAAATAGAAAAGGCCAGAACTCAGTCTGGCCTAATTATTTACATTAATTTCTATTTATAAAAATTAATAATCGATACTGTAGTTCATGCTAAGCGTACGACCTTGTGCCGGTAAATCTGACGAGACACCTGTGCTCGGGTAACCACGAACTTGGTTATAAAGATGTTGGTATTCTTTATTGGTCAAGTTACGAATCGCAATCCCTAAAGTACCTTTGGGTAATTCAAATGAGGTTAATAAATCAAAGGTTGTATATCCAACAAAAGGAACCGTTGTTGCGCTATTACCTTCGCGATGGGCTTCTTTGTAGTCGCTTAAGTGAAGTGCTTGTAAGCGAGTATTGAAAATACCAGGCATTTGATAGCCTAGGTGTGCCGTAATTTTTTGTGGAGAAACCCGTTCAGCAGGCAGTGAAACCCAGCCACTTCCTTCACTGCGTGTTTTCCCTCGCGTATAAGAATAGGTTGCTCCAGTATTAATATTGTCGGTTAAGTAAGCATTGACTAAACCTTCGAAACCCCAAATTTCTTCTTCCTGATCTAACAGTTCTGCTTCACCGGTTGAGGCGTTGAAGTAGATCGATTTATCGGAGCGGTTGAAGAAGCCCGCAGCGGATAATTCTAAGCTATCAAATTGTCCACGCCAGCCGAAATCCCAAGAGTTTGTTTTAATAGCATCAATGTTATTACTTTCTAAAACAGGTTCCGAGGAAGCATTATCAGTGAATACCGAAACATTGCGTAATAAGCGAGTAATATCAGGAACAGTGAATCCTTGACCAAAGCTTATGTAGACTTGTTGCGCTTTATTAAGGTCATAAACTGCACCGGCATTGAATAACGTTGCATCAAAGTCTTTGCTGCCACCTTCGCGTGTGCTTACCGTATCGGAGTATTTTAGGTAGCTGCCGACGCCTCCCAATGCACCAGCTTCCAAGTCTGTAACGTAATCAAGAAATTGATTCGTGGTCATGCCATTGAGGCCGGCTAATGTTTGTAAGTTGGTATCTTCTAGCTGGCTATTATAGAAAGCAGTGTTTAGAACATCGTCTCCAGAAACAAAGTCATCGACTTCCACATGAATCGTTTCATAGCGAAGACCTGCGCGTAAAGTCAAAGCTTCAACAGGGGCAAATTGAGCTTGAAGAAAGGCTGCTTGAGTTGTCGTTTCTGTTTCTGGACCTGCGTTAACAACAGTGCCTGTTTTATTTAATGTTGTTTGACCACTCGCAATGTATTCATTGTAATTATATTCAATTGAAGTTTGGTTTCCTTTGTCTTGAATATAGTCAATACCGTATGTCAGACCTAAATCTTTACCATCAATCTCTATTTTGCTATCGAGAGCGACTTTAAAATCTAAGGTTGTTGTTTCAATTCTAGATTGTGTAATCGTAGAACCCGCAGCGGAAGAACCAAAAATAGCCGCTGTGGTACTCGCTCCTTGACCTATAAAAGATGCTGCCTGAGCCCAATCAGTTTGAATAAAAAGAGGCGCGCCGAGGTAAGGATAAAAATATAAATCCTGTTCGCGATAACTGGCTTGTGCAATTAAGGTTTGACCAAAAAAGTTTTCTTCAGTGAAGTCTAATGTGAAGCTTTGGCGTTTTGTGGCAGGTTGCTGATTAAGTTTCAGACCATCAATCGATTGTGGTTCGTAATCCCCTGATTTCCCTACAACCCCTAGCGGCAAACCTAAATAGGCTGCGGATGGTTCACCAAAATCGGCGGCAGCATCAGTATCCATTTCTTCATCGAAATATTGCAGGCCTGCACTAATTTTGCGGGTATCAGATATTTGGTAACCACCATTAAGTATAAAATCAACGGTATCTGTATTATCACGAGCAAGTTGATTTGGGTCTGTTGCAATACGGTCGCCATCACTATCGACATAATTGCCACGCTGCTCCAAGCTAATGCCTGCTAAGAAATCAAACTTACCGAATTTCCCTGCGACATCTTGAGCCAGCTTATAGCTTTGATTTTCAGAATCTCTATCTTCAGTACTCATAGTCAAACCTAATTCACTATGGAAGGTGAGACCGTCTTGACTGGCTTTTTTGGTGATGATGTTGATAACACCACCTGTTGCGCCAGCGCCATAAATGGCTGTTGCACCGGAAATAATTTCAATGCGTTCAATGTTACTTGGGGAAATTGTTGAAAGTTGACGAGATACCCCACGGTTTGAGCGCTGAGCAATACCATCAATCAATACTAGAATACCGCGGCCGCGAAGGCTTTGATAATAATTCGATACTGAGTTATCACCGGCACCCAAACCAGGGACTAGCTGACCTAATATGCCGCCAAGTTCTTGGCCAGTTGTAGCTTGGCGAGTAATTTCATCCTGATCAATAATTTGTACGGTATAGGGTAAAGAGGCTAAACCTTCTGTTGTACGTGTCGCTGTCACTAGTTGTTTTTCTAATGCAGGTTCGGCATTGGTATCTTCTGCATGAGTGGTATTAACCATGCTACCTAAGCCAAACATCGCACAATAAAGCGGCAATTTAAGAAAGGTTTTTGTCATTAGACTGTAATCCATAAAATTATCATTTATTACGGTAATATAAATGATAATGATTTGTATTAGTATGAATATTGCATTATTGGTGCGAATACTTACCATTTGTACAGTGAATGATTTGTTTAGTGAGACTTGAGAAGTCTCTTTTTTTACTAAATTCAGCTTAATGGGTGACTTGTTTTATTCGTGGAAAGGATTTATTGTGACGAACCGTCAAAAACGACGAATCGTCACGAATGTAATTAGCGGATAATATTTGAATGTCTAAACACCATGAACTTTCACAGCTTATTAATCCTGAGCCAGCGTTAGATAGCTCATCCAATGGCTGTATCCATGAAGGTTTAAAGGGTGGATTAAAAGGATTATTGGGCAAGTCGTTAGCTAAAATCGGTTTGTCTAAAAGTGAGCAGAAAAAAGTAGATCGGGAGCAAGAACTGGTCGACCTTGCGGTTCTGATACTTAATCAAGAAGGCTTTGGCGGACTGAGTTTAGAAAAGCTTACGGCTAAATCCAGTTATTCAAAAGGCACTATTTATAACCATTTTTCCAGCAAAGAAGATTGCTTATCGGCTTTATGTATCCGCGCTGTCAGCTCGATTTTAGAACTGTTTAAACGCGCATTGATGTTTGATGGCTGTTCAAGAGAGAAAACAGTAGCGGTGCATTACGCTTATCAATTATATGCACGCTTAGAGCCGACTATGTTTATGGCGGTACTGAGTAGTAAGTCACCGGGTGTACGCGAAAAAACATCGCCAGAACGTACACAAATTATGGATGCACTAGAGTTCGAAATAAATAACTTTAGTGATGCAATGTTTCGCAATGCGGTAGCGGATGGAAGTTTAGATCTCCCTTCGCACCTATCAATAGAGACACTGACTTTTTCAAATTGGGCCATGTCGTTTGGCACCAATGCTCTTGCTGCTGGGGCGGCTGAAGCCACCGCGATTAATCGTTTAGACCCTACGACGCTCTTATTACAAAATATCGGTATTTTATTAGACGGTATGAATTGGCAGCCACTTTCGAAAGATTGGGATTACCAAAAGACGTGGCAGCGAGTTGAAGAAGAAATTTTTGCTGATGATATCCAGTTAATTAAGTCGCGGAAGAATACGTAAAAGTAGGAAAAGAGAAGAGAAAAGAAGAGAAAAAGAAAAAGAAAAAGAAAAAGAAAAAGAAAAAGAAAAAAGATTTAATACCTAAAATATAAATATAACTCTAATAATACAATGGAAGGTACACATGAGAAAAACTTGGCTTAACAGCATTATCCGCCACCCATGGATGACAATACTTATGGTGGTTGCCATTGCGGTAGCGGCTTCTTATGGTGGTGAAAATCTTTATTTTCGAGGGGACTATAAAGTTTTCTTCGATAAAGATTTTCCTCAACTGCAGGCTCACGAAGAGATGCAGCGCTTATTTAATAAAAACGATAATGTTTCCATCATTGTCGTGCCTAAAGAAGGTACTGTTTTTACAGAGCCGATGATGGCACAAATCAAAGAGCTGACAGATGAAGCGTGGCAGACACCGTTTTCAAGCCGTGTAGATTCCATCACGAACTATCAACATACTTGGGCCGATGAAGATGACCTAGTCGTTGAAGACCTTATTTTGGAGCTGGACACGATTAATCCCGCCTCGGTACAGCGTACAAAAGAGATCTCAACCGTAGAGCCTAACTTGGTTAATAGTTTAGTCTCACCGGATGGCAAGGTCGCTGTGGTAAACATTACTATTCAGTTGCCAGATCAAGAAAACAATACTGACGAAGTGATTCAAGTGACCGAGTTCGCGAAGCAATTAACCAATACCTTCGCAGAGAAATATCAAAGCGCTGATTTTTATCATACCGGCGTTATCTTGATGAATTACAGCTTCGCCACAGAAGGTCAAAAAGACATGAGCACCCTGGTGCCAGGCATGTTTTTAATCATCATCTTTATGCTCTCGCTTTTATTACGAAGCTTAACGGGTATGTTGATGACCATGGTGGTTATTTTCTTCACTATTACGGCGACGATGGGGACCGGCGGTTGGTTTGGTTATTTCTTATCAACAGGTACGATCAATGTGCCTATTGTTGTGATGACGCTGGCGGTAGCCGACTGTGTGCATTTGGTGGCTTCTACTCAGTTTGCAATGCGCCAAGGTAAGTCCCGTCGTGAGGCCGTTGAATTTGCGATGGATTTAAATTTAATGCCCGTCTTCATTACCAGTGCAACCACGGCGATTGGCTTCTTGACCTTAATGTTCTCTGAATCACCTGTACTGGCTGACTTTGGTGAAATGAGTGCGATGGGTGTGATGATCGCGTTCTTTTTATCCGTGACCTTATTACCGGCTTTGATGGTTGTTATTCCCATGCGCGTTAAAGTGGCGCCTGAGCATCATGGTGGTATGGAAAAATTAGCAGATTGGGTTATTAAACATAATAAGATCATTCTGCCTGTTAGTTCTGCCGTTATGTTATTTTTTGCTTGCTTAGTGCCACTGAACGAAATTAATGATGAAGCGACTAAGTATTTTGATACCTCAACTGAATTCCGTCAGTCGGTTGATAAGCAAGAAGAAACGATTTCGGGGATGTCGAGCATCAGCTGGGGGTTATACAGTGGTGAGCCTCAAGGTATTAATAATCCTGAGTTTACTCAAGTCATTTCTGACTTTAGTGATTGGTTGCGTATACAGCCAGAAACTGATCATGTTGCGACGATTTCAGATACGCTTAAACGCTTAAATAAAAGTATGAATGGCGATGACGAAACATTTTATCGTTTACCGAAAGAACGTGAATTAACGGCTCAATATTTATTAATGTACGAAATGTCTTTGCCTTACGGTTTAGATTTAACCAATCAGTTGAATATCGATAAATCATCAACGCGTATCGTTAGTACATTGAAAAATTTGGGCAGTAAAGAATATGTTGCCTTAGAGCAGCGAGCGATGGATTGGTTTGCCATCAATGCTCCACAAATTCGTATGGCGGCTTCTAGCCCAACGCTTATGTTTGCTCATATTGGTGAGACAAATATGGACAGTATGATTATTAGCATGACAGCGGCGATGTTTTTAATTTCAATGTTGCTGATTTTCGCTTTACGTTCATTTCGTTTAGGTATGATTAGCTTAATTCCTAATATTGGCCCTGCGGCAGTAGGTTTTGGTATTTGGGCATTAATATCGGGTGAAATTAATCTAGGATTGTCGATTGTTGTCTCAATGACACTCGGTATTATTGTTGATGATACCGTACACTTCTTAAGCAAATATCAGCGAGCTCGTAACGATGGCCAAAATACTGAACAAGCCATTCGTTATGCTTTTTCTAGCGTAGGGCGTGCGATGGCGATTACGACATTGGTATTGTGCACAGGTTTCTCATTATTAACGTTTTCAGCGTTTCGTATGAATGCGGATATGGGAATGGCAACCGCTATTATTATATTTGTCGCTCTCGTTGTTGATTTCTTGTTCTTGCCCGCTTTTTTATTGTTGGCGGATAAACGTGAAAATGATGGTATGAAAGGCGAAACTAAACTTGCGAATACTAAATTCTAAATCGATTTTAGAATAAACTAATTGCAGAAAGACTATGTATAAAAATAAGGAACACTATAGTGAATACATTTAAAAATTTAGCGATCTCATTGGCAACCAGTATTGCATTAATATTGGGTATGAGCGCACAAGCGGAATTTAACTTATCGGGTTTGTCTGCAGAAGAGCAAGGTTTAGCTATTGCTAAAGAGCGTAAGGCGCGTGATATCGGCTGGGGAGATTCATCATCTTCCGTCACGATGACGTTACGTAATGCACAAGGTGAAGAGAGTATTCGTGAAATGCGCATGCAGTCTTTGGAAATTAGCGATGATGGCGATAAGGGCTTAACCATTTTTGATATGCCAAAAGATGTTAAAGGAACTGCGTTTTTGAACTTTTCCCATATTGATAAGTCCGATGATCAATGGTTGTATTTACCGGCGCTTAAACGTGTCAAACGTATTTCTTCACGTAATAAATCGGGTCCTTTTATGGGCAGTGAATTTGCTTATGAAGATTTAAGCTCGTTTGAAATTGGAAAGTACACTTTTAAGTTTTTAGCAGAAGAAAAAGTGAATGGCGTAGATTGTTATAAAGTTGAGCAAATCCCGACGGATAAAAATTCAGGCTATACACGTCAGGTTGCTTGGTTAGATAAAGAGCATTTTCGTGGTCAGAAAGTTAATTTTTATGATCGTAAAAAGTCATTATTAAAAACGTTAACCTTTTCTGATTACAAACTGTATTTAGATAAATACTGGCGCCCAATGCAGATGGATATGATTAACCATCAAACGAAAAAAAGTACAGAGTTGAATACAATAACATTAGCATTTAAAACCGGTTTAAAAGATTCTGATTTTAATAAAGCGACGTTGAAGCGTGCTCGCTAATGAATAAACAATTATTAATAGCCAGTGCACTGCTGAGTGCCAACCTAACGCATGCGGCTGATTTTGAACTAAGTGGTTATGTCGGTTTAGAGTGGCGTGAGCATTTTGAAGAAGGTCAGTTCAATAACGCTAATAACGAGCAAGCTGATCGTCAATTAGGTTTAACTGCCGAGCCCGAAATGGTGTGGTCGTTAGCCGATGGCGAACAAACGATTGTATTCAAACCTTATGTGCGAATTGATAGTGCTGATGATGAACGAACCCATGGTGATATTCGAGAGTTATCTTGGATGACCTACGGGGATGACTGGGAAGTAACCGCAGGTATCTCTAAGGTCTATTGGGGTGTTGCTGAATCTCAGCATCTTGTTGATATTATTAATCAGACCGATTTCGTTGAAGCGCCTGATGGCGAAGATAAGCTAGGTCAGCCGATGGTTAAGCTTAGTTTTATTCGTGATTGGGGGACGGTGACAGGGTTTGTTTTACCGGGATTTCGTGAGCGTACTTTTCCAGGTGACGAAGGGCGTTTTAGAACCGAGTTATCGATGGACATTGATAATGCACAATATCAAGCGGGCGAAGAAGATGCCCATGTTGATTATGCGCTACGTTGGAATCATACCATTGATGATTATGATGTAGGCTTTTCTTGGTTTAACGGCACCAGTCGTGATCCAATATTTGCCCCAGCCCGTACTTCTGGTGAGCTAGTGCCATTCTATGCGCAAATTAATCAGTTAGGAATTGATCTGCAAGCGACGCTAGATTCTTGGTTGTGGAAGTTTGAAGCGATATACCGCACTTATGACGATTCGGTTAAAAACGACTTTGATCAGTTAGGGACATTAACTCAACGTGATTTTGGTGTAGAAAATTACACCGCGGCAACGGGCGGTTTTGAATATACTTTCTATGGACCCTTCGAAACGAATTGGGATTGGGGTGTTCTTGCGGAGTATCAATACGATTCTCGTGAAAATGGAAGTATTGCCATTGGCCAGAATGATGTTTTTTTAGGCAGTCGTATTGCATTTAATGATGCTGCTTCTAGCGAGGTCTTAGCAGGAATAAGCCAAGACCTTGATAGTGCTGGCACGCAAAGCTTTGTAATGGAGTTTGCGACACGTATTAACGAAGGTTTAAAGTTGAATGTTGATGTTTTCTTGCTGATGTCAGACGATGATGAAAATGTGAGCTATCAGTTTAAGCGTGATGACTACGTGCAATTGAGTTTGAACTATTATTATTGATCGTACTTATTAATTGATTGATAGCACTTATTGATTGAATCAGTGTTATTAATAAATCACGATTATTGATTAATTCATTCTCAAGGGTGAAAATCATAAAGGCTATGTGGACGTTTCGCATGGCCTTTATTGTTTTTGTTGGTACGTCTTATCGAATTGATTTCAATATTGTCAGTAAACGTCAATAGCATTCAGTTTTGGTAAAAACAGTATCTTAGAATTTATTGTCATTGCATAATGCAAGTTGATAATAATAATCATTACCAAGGAAATGCCAGTGCGCTTGCCTTTTACTTTAACTCTTGTGTTTTTATTGACGGCTTGTGCTGGTACTAAACCAATAATTCCAGAACTTGCGTTGAGTCCCGCTTTTGATTCATCAGAGGATATAATCGATACTGACGTCTCAGGGCAGTGGTGGTTAGATTTTTCTGATCCCCAGCTAAATGCGCTGATCACACAAGCGCTGAAAAATAACTACAGTCTACAAGCTTCCCTCGCGAGAGTTAGGCAAAGTCAGTCTCGCTGGGATCAAGCCAGCGGTGGCAAAATTCCTGATGTGCAGCTCACCGCTCAGAAGTCTCGCCAATGGCAAGATGGTTTGCAGCAAAATGGCACGACTCAAGATCAGTGGCAGTTGGGTTTAAATGCGAGCTACGAATTGGATTTTTGGGGACGCATTGCCAGTTTAGATGAGCAAGCATTGCAGCAGTTGAATGCCAGCCGTGCCGCTAAAAATATTCAAACTAATACGATCGTTAGCCAGCTAGCGATTGCTTGGTACGGTGTATTACAAGAACAACAGCAATTAGTATTATTGAAGCGCCAGCAAGCACGCAATAAAAATGCTTTAGAGGTTGTTCGAGGTCGCTATTTAAGAGGCAAGGTTAATGCGTCTGATATGTGGCAGCAAGAGCAGTTATTAGAATCGATTAACAGTGACATTATTCGCAGTGAAACCGCACAAGCTATTTATCAGCAGCAATTAGCCCTTTGGCTCGGAAAGGGGAGAATTGAAGCGGAAGCCCCTTTCGATAGGGAAAATACAGAATATCAAATTCCTCATTTTACTCAGCCCATTTCACAGGTAAGCAGCGAGTCGTTACAGCAGCGTCCTGATGTTAAACAAGCTTATTCTCAAATCATAGCCGCACAAGCCGGTTTAAATGTTGCGCAATCTAATCGTTACCCTAGATTTACCTTGTCTGCTTCTTATGTCAGTGCTGTGGATAAACCGAGTGATATCTTAAATAACTGGATGGCTAATTTGATTGCCGGTTTGACCGTACCGCTTATTGATGGCGATAATTTACGGGCAGAGGTTCGCCGTAATCAGGCGGTTGTTGAAGAAGCAATCGCTAACTATCAACAAGTCTTACTCACGGCTATGCAGGAAATAGAACAAGCCTTGATTAATGAATCACAGCAGTTTTATTTGTCGACAAGTTTAGCGATGCAATTGCAGCTGGCGAATAAAACACAAGAATATTTAAATCAGCGTTATCAAAATGGGGCTGGAGATTTTTTGTCTTTGTTGAATAATCAGCAAGATGTTTTGAAGCTTGAGCGTCAAGTATTAGCCGCTGAATATCAGCAATTGAGATATCGGATTCAATTATTAACATCATTGAGTCATGGTCGATTTAGTGAAAATAACGTCATTGATAATGGGAGTGACGAGCATGACTCATAGTAGCGATTCTAATAGTGGTTTTCGAAAGGCTGCTCTGTTAATGGGTATTTTGTTAATCGGTGGGGGGATGGCGACAATAATTTATAAAACGGCACCTAAACCTCAACGCGGTGAAGAAGTAAAGCAAGTGCGCTTGGTCGAAACAACTGAGCTTAAACGCATGACATTACGCCCTGAATGGTTAGGCGGCGGAGAAGTGTCTGCGGCTCAGCGAGTACAATTAAGTGCTCAGGTAGCAGGGCGAATCTTCCAGGTTGAACAAGATGCCATTCCTGGTGCGACGTTAGTAAAGAATCAAAAAATAGCGACCATTGAAAAGCAAGATTATCGCTTACAAGTACAGCAACAGCAGGCGGCGGTTATTCAAGCACAAGCGACGTTGGATTTAGAAAAAGGCCAAGGTCAATTAGCCAAAGAAGAATATGAGTTAGCAAAGAGCCAGCTGAATTCGTCACTCAAGAATAATGACCTGGTTTTAAGAAAGCCTCAAATAGCCGCCGCAATGGCAGGATTAAAAACCGCACAGGCTAATCTAGCGTTAGCGCAATTGCAGCTTGATCGTACCGATATTCGAATGCCTTTTAATGGCCAAATTGTCTCTCGCAGTATTAATAATGGCAGCCAGGTCAATATGGGCAGCATGCTGTTTGATTTGGTATCGACGGATGAGTTTTGGCTGCAAGTAAAGGTGCCGCAAGATTTTTTGGCCATTCTAGATGCTACCAAACCTGTGATTATTACTTCGGGTGATCATCAGCGTGAAGCCGAAGTTCTTCATGCTTTGATCGAAGTGGATGCAACGGATCGCCAAGCAAAGATACTGATCTCTATTAAAAATCCTGATAGCAACGTTTTATTAATCGGCAGTTATGTCGATAGCCTATTGTTTGCCAAAACAATTGCTGATGCTTATGTGGTTGAGAATAAATACATTAAAGATGATGGCAAGGTTTGGGTTGTGAACGACAAAAAGTTGTATAAACGCACGCCTAAAATTCTCTATCAAAGTCGCGAGAAATCTTGGATCGAAAGTGGATTTCTAGAAGGTGATAGCCTGCTTAATAGCAGTCTAGGTGTGGTTACAGAAGGCACTCAGGTTCGTATTTCAGCTAAACGCGGGCAGGACAAATAATGAACCGAGAACCTAGCTTGCATCGTGGCCCAGTAGCTTGGATGGCGCGCCACGGTATCGCACCGAATTTATTTATGGCGTTATTAATCATTGGCGGTTTTATTATGTCGCTAACGATTAAAAAAGAATTTATTCCAAGTTATGAAGCCGATACCGTTGTGGTTAATGTCGCGTATGCCGGAGCGACACCGGCTGAAATAGAACAAGCGATTATATTGCCTATTGAAAACGAGGTCGCATCGCTTGATGGTATTAAAGATGTGATCTCTATTGCGGATTCGAGCAGTGCAACCGTCGTATTAGAATTGGTTAATGGGGTTAATCGACAAAAGGCTTATCAGGATATTGAGCAGGCCGTCAGTCGTATAACTACCTTTCCTATTGAAACGGAAAAACCGGTAATTAAATTGGCCAGTCGGTCGATTGATGTCGCGACGTTAGCGATTTTTGGTGATGTATCTTTATTAGAATTAAAGCGTTTATCTGAGCAGGTAAAGGATCAGCTTTTAACGGCAGATGAAATTTCAAAAATTGATCTGAGGGGCACACCAAGCGAAGAAATTCATATTGAAATCAGTCAAGCGAACCTACAGCGTTACGATCTGAGTTTAGCAGAGGTTGCGAATATTATTGGCAATAATGCCATTGAACAATCGGCTGGTAGCGTGCGTACGGAAGGTGGAGAGATTTTAGTAACACTCAATGATAGACGTTACTGGGCGCATCAGTTTAGAGACATTGTATTACGTCATGATGCATCGGGCATTCTTGTTCAGTTGTCAGATGTTGCTACGATCAAAGAGGGTTTTTCTGATTCTAATCGCTCGGTAACCTATAATGGAAAGTCGGCGATTCAGCTGAAAATATATCGCGCGGAAGATCAAACACCAACAACCGTTGTGGGCGCAATGTATGAAAAACTCGATACTATTCGCGATAAGCTGCCAATGGGCATTGAGATTATTGTTACTGATGACGACGGCGAAACGTATCAGCAGCGTGTGGGGCTATTGCTAAAGAATGCGACCATTGGGCTGCTTCTTGTTTTGTGTTTGTTGAGTGTATTCTTGGAATATCGTTTAGCCTTTTGGGTCACGATGGGTATTCCAACGGCCTTCTTAGGATCATTACTTTTACTGCCTTTGTTTGATGTGTCGATCAACATGATATCGATGTTCGCTTTTATTATTGCTCTGGGGATTGTTGTAGATGATGCGATTATCGCGGGAGAAAATATTTATGAGCACATGCAAAAAGGCATTCCCTTTTTAGACGCTGCGATTATTGGTGCGCGAGAAGTTTCTGTACCGCTCGCCTTTGCTATTTTAACCAACGTAGTGGCCTTTCTCCCCTTGCTTGCGCTACCCGGTATGATGGGTAAGTTATTCTTGGCTATTCCCATTGTTGTGATCTGCTGTTTCTTAATTTCTTGGGTTGAAGCCCTATTTATTCTACCGACACATTTGGCGTCATTAGAAAGAAATACACCGGGACGCTTTGCGCGCTTTATGAATTCAATTCAAAAACCGGCTGATAAGAAATTACATGATTTTATTCATTTAACCTATAAGCCTATTTTGAATAAGTGTTTAAAGACACCGAGCTTGGTATTAGCGGTTTCGCTTGCGATTGCGATGGTTGTTTTATCGTATCCAATGAGCGGGCGTATGGGATTCAGCATGTTTCCTCGTTTGGAAGGTGAGTATGTTGTTGCTAAAGTCGAGCTTGCGGCTAACGCTCCTTTTAGTGAAGCGAAAAAAGTACGCGAGTATGTAGAAGAAAAACTGCGTGAAGTGACCGATCCTATTGAAGCGCAAGGAACGCCTTTGGTCTTGAGTATTGAAGGGGATATTACTGATTCAAGCATCGAAATTGAAGCGCGCTTAGTCCCAACAGAAGTACGGCCGCTGAATGCTAATGACGTTGTTGGGCTGTGGCGTGATGCGATTGGAGAAATTCCAGGCATTCGCAGCTTAACATTTGATGCTGAGCGAGGGGGTGGTCCTTCTGGAGGCGCTGGCTTAACCATTGAATTAAGAGGATCAAATAACGCAGAATCGTTGGCGTTAAGTGAAGCGCTTATGAGCGAAATGTCGACATTATCGGGTGTCGTCGATCTTGCGAGTAGTTATACCAATGGTAAACCGCAATGGGAAATTGAATTAAATGCAGCGGGTCGCAGTTTAGGGTTGAATGCGAGCAGTGTCTCTGGCCAAGTGCGTAATGCTTTGTATGGTGCACGTGCGTTACGGCAGCAGCGAGATAGTAATGAAGTGACAGCCTTGGTGCGTTTGCCATTAGAAGAGCGCATGTACGGCACGGATATTAATAACTTATTAATTCGAACGCCCGCGGGTGGTTATGTGCCTTTAGCAGATATCTCTTATTTGAATAAAGAGGTGTCACCGTCTCAGATTCGTCGCCGTGATGGTAATCGCATTATTACGATTACCGGTGAGGTCGAACCTAGAAAAATGATTCCTGGTGTTATGTCGGTTTTGAGGGAGGATATATTCCCTCAGCTGCAGGAACAATATCCGGATATTGAGATGGGCTTTCGTGGTCGGCAAGCCGATACGCAAGATACCTTAGACAGCTTAATGGTGTACGGCGCTTTTTCGTTATTGCTAATTTATAGTTTATTGGCGATTCCTTTTAAGAGTTACAGTCAGCCGATTTTGGTGATGGCCATTATTCCTTTTGGGGCGGTGGGGGCAATCTTAGGTCATTTAATTTTAGGCGAAGATTTATCGGTTATGAGTATTATGGGTATCGTTGCGTTAGCGGGTGTGGTGGTGAACGATAGTTTGATTCTTGTGGATTATGCGAATAAAAAAGTTGCTGAAGGTCTTTCGATCGTTGATGCGATTACGGAAGCTGGGGTTCGACGTTTTCGCCCTATTTTATTGACGACGCTCACAACGTTTGGTGGCTTAGCCCCTATGGTATTTGAGACTTCTCGCCAAGCGCAGTTTATTACTCCAATGGCGGTATCCTTAGGCTTCGGGATTTTATTTACCACCTTTGTTTGTTTATTAATTCTGCCTGCGTTCTATGTAATTCTGGGCGATTTCTTACAGCGCCGTCAGATTCGCAGTGAACAGGCTTGATGACATGAACCAAGGAATGTATCTGTGGAATTCAGTAATAAAGGTATCAGTGCAAGGGAAATACTTTTATTGAGCGTTAATTTCCTGCTGAACTAAATACAACCGCATGTCGAATTCGAGTTGATGGTAATCGGGCAGCATGTGTTGGCAAAGTTGATAGAAAGCCTTGTTATGGTCTTTCTCTTTTAAGTGAGCCAGCTCATGCACCACAATCATTTGTAAAAACTCTGCGGGTGCTTTTTTGAACACGGCGCCAATGCGAATCTCATTATTGCTCTTCGTCTTGCCACCTTGTACGCGTGAGACGTAAGAGTGCAATCCTAAAGCATTGTGGACCACATGAATTTTGTTATCGAAAGCAATCTTGCTGAGCGGTGCTGACTTCTTCATATACTCATTTTTAAAATCCATCACATAATTACGCAACGACTTATCATTACCGACGTTATGCGATTTAGGATATTTTTTGGCTAAGTATCCTGCCAGCGTTTGTTTATCGATCATTGCTTGAATCTGAGCTTTCAGTTCGGGTGCATAGCCTGCAATGTAGCGTAGCGGATCAGTAGATTTGTTATTCATAAAAAGGTGTTCATTTTTTAAAAGGTATATCCTAAAGCTAAGCCATAACGACGTTTATTGTCACCAGATGTATGAACCTGTTCAACAAATCCTTGCAGGATCCAATGATTGCGTTTATCGACGAATTCATCAAAAGCAATTTCAGACACAATGCGAACACGATTCGTCGACGTAAAATCGACTCCTCTTTGAATTTGCAAAAAACGTCCTAAACCCAGTCCAACATAAGGCTGTAACATATTATCTCGCTGGAATGTATCGGCAGTAAATGAGCGCGCTTCGATTGCCCAATTAAGAAAGTAGACATACATGCTGGCTCCCACATACGGAGCTTGCTCATTATCATCATTGGAAATTCGCCCAAGATACGTTGAGACACCTAGAATCGATTGTGGGATTGCTTCAGATTTACCAAAACGGCTGGAATTAATAGCCTGACTTTCAAGGCTGAAACACAATAGGGCAAATGAGAGTAAACGTATAATAAGCATGTTTAACAGGATTAATAATGTAAGAAAGCCTATTGTAGCGACTTAGTGACTGTTAAACTGCATAAAATTTTGCGGAAATGATTATGACTCAAGCGAATAACCCTCTACATGGCCTCACTTTAGAAACGATAGTGACCAAACTGGTTAATTTTTATGGCTACCCTAAGTTGGCCAGCCAGATTAATATTCTTTGTTTCAAAGAAAACCCTAGCATTAAATCCAGCCTTAAATTTTTGCGGAAAACTCCTTGGGCCCGCGAGAAAGTAGAGCAGTTGTATTTGGATACTCGCTTTGAAGTCAAAAACAGTCCTTGGTCGCAGCAATAAAATCAATCGCGGATGAATAGATACAACAGTCATCTTGTTATGCTTATAGGCGTAGCTTGGTATGGCTGCGGGCTAAATCAGTTCTGAAAATCCGGCGTCACTCTGTTATTATCCGCGCTTCAAAAATTTAGGGGTTGGAAGCGCATGTTCCAAGAATTCATCAAAACGTTCTCGCCAAATGTGAAGAACGATACTTTATCCGGCTTAACCGTGGCGCTTGCCTTGGTTCCTGAAGCCGTCGCGTTTGCTTTTGTTGCAGGTGTTCACCCACTAACCGGTTTATACGCTGCATTTATGGTGGGTTTAATTACCGCTATTATGGGCGGTCGTCCTGGGATGATCTCTGGTGCTACCGGTGCCTTAGCCGTTGTTATGGTTGCTTTAGTTGCACAAGCTGAGCGTGATTTTGGTGCCGGAATGGGGCCTCAGTATTTATTCGCAACTGTTGTGCTGATGGGGATTATCCAAATCGGTGCGGGTGCGTTGAAGTTAGGTAAATTCATTCGTATCGTACCTTATCCTGTCATGCTGGGCTTTGTTAATGGCTTGGCCATTGTGATTTTCTTAGCGCAAATTCCTCAATTGCAAGAAAGTACCCCGGGTGGTAAGTGGGGTTGGACCGAAGGTGCTTGGTTGGCGGGTAACGAGCTGTACATCATGATCAGTATGATTGCCGCCACTATGTTTATTACGCACTTCTTACCGAAAGTGACTAAAGCGATTCCTTCTGCTTTGGCCGGTATTCTAGTGGTTAGCTTAATCGTAATCGGCTTGGATCTAGACACCAAAACCGTGGGCGATTTAGCCAGTATTGCGGGTGGTTTGCCTGAATTTGCGGCGCCAAACGTGCCATTAACAATGGATACTTTATTATTTATTTTACCTTTCTCTATTATTCTTGCCTCCATTGGTTTGATTGAGTCACTACTAACAATCACGGTAATTGATGAAATGACCGATACCCGTGGTCAAGGTAATAAAGAGTGTATAGCTCAAGGTACTGCTAACGTTGCGACGGGTTTCTTCGGTGGTATGGGCGGTTGCGCGATGATTGGTCAGTCGATGATTAACGTCAACTCTGGTGGTCGTGGCCGTTTATCAGGTATCGCGGCGGCGTTATTCTTATTGAGCTTTATCTTGTTCGCTTCATCGTTAATCGAACAAATTCCAATTGCAGCGTTAACCGGTGTGATGTTCATGGTGGTTATTGGTACATTTGAATGGTCTAGCTTCCGTATGATGCGTTCTATTCCTAAGCGTGATGCTTTTATTATTGTCTTGGTATCTGGCGTTACGGTCGTGACAGATTTGGCCGTTGCGGTGGTTGTGGGTGTTATTGTGGCGGCGTTGATGTTTGCCTGGGATCACGCCAAGTACATTTTTGCGACTAAAACAATTGATACTGATGGCGCTAAAATTTACGAACTACATGGTCCGTTATTCTTTGGTTCTGCGGCTAACTTTAAGGATTTATTCGATCCTAAAGGCGATCCAGATAAGGTTATTGTTGAGTTTAAAAATAGCCGTGTTGCTGATCACTCGGCGATCGAAGCGATTGATTCTTTAGCAGAGCGTTATATTGCTGAAGGCAAGGAGCTGCACTTACGTCACCTGAGCCCAGAGTGTCGTACGCTGTTGAAAAAAGCGGGTAATTTATGCGATGTGAATGTTCTAGAAGATCCCAAGTATCGTATTGCTGCCGATAATCTCGGTTAAGCTTATTGATGCGAGTGAGTGGCGATTTAACGCAGCTCATTGTCGATAATCTGAAGCGTCATAATTAAGCCTTTTGCTATTACTAGCAAAAGGCTTTTTTTTGACTATTTATTGAGCCACGGGTTTATGTTGTAGATTACTGTATAAGGTCTG
>Ga0209305_1000566_pt1 | contig 26425 bp, 20 predicted proteins | sample COGITO_mtgs_1103_FD_184792 | JGI IMG/M metagenome (GOLD analysis project Ga0209305, IMG submission 184792) | Pelagic marine microbial communities from North Sea - COGITO_mtgs_110321 (SPAdes) (version 2) | ecosystem: Environmental > Aquatic > Marine > Epipelagic ...
CGCCGCCACCTTCATTTTACCAAACGCTCTTTGAATTTGTCTTCTTGGTCTTGGTCTTCTTCTTGGTGTCTCTTCTCTGTTCTGTCGAGAGAAAGCGAGAGAAAGAGTAGTAGTATTAATAGTGATGGCGAAAACGCGGAGGAAAAAAAAGCGCACGCACGCGGTGAGCGAAGAGAACACAAACGGTGCGAAGAAAAATGTCAAATCGTCCTCAACGAACGTCCCGAAAACGTTCGTGGTGAAACGAGGGAAACTCTCGCACTTGGTGAAGAGTTTAACCGAGGACGTGAGGAAAATCATGGAACCGAACACCGCCTCGAAGCTGAAAGACTCGAAATCGAATAAACTGAAAGATTTCATCAACGTCGCCGGGCCTTTAGGCGTGTCGCATTTCTTGTTGTTCTCAGCCACGGAAAACGCGAAATACTTGAAAATATGCAAAACGCCGCGAGGACCGACGTTGACGTTTCGAATCGATAAGTATTCTTTAGAGAGGGACGTGAAGAAAGCGCAGAAGAATCCAAAATCGAGAGGGAAATCGTTTTTGAATCCAGCGCTGGTGGTTTTGAATAATTTTAGCACCGCCGGTCAAGAGAGCGAAAAGAAGCTGTGCGCGTTGACGTTTCAGAATATTTTCCCGGCGGTGAACGTTAAAAAAGCAAAGTTAAGTTCGTGTAAACGAGTCGTTCTGGTAGATCACGATAAGGAGACGAATTTGTATAGATTGAGGCATTTCCACGTGGACGCAAAGCCGGCGAAAGGCGATCGGAAGTTGCGGAAAATGTTAAAATCGAGAGAGGTGCCCGATATGGGGCGAATGGCGGATATTAGCGAGTTTTTTACCAGCGCGGCGAGTTCACCGGGGTCAGACTCGGACGTTTCCGACAGCGAAGACGACCCAAAAACGAAAGTCCAATTAGCGCAAGACTTGGATCGAGTGAACAAAGCGAAATCGACCGCGAAAATTCTTTTAAAAGAACTCGGCCCGAGACTGGACCTCGAGTTGGTCAAAGTCGAAGAAGGCGCGTGCGAAGGTCGAGTTTTATTCCATCAATACGTGGAAAAAACCGTCGAGGAAGTGAAAACGCAAGACGAATTGCGCGCGCAAAAAGAGCAGTTGAAAACCAAGCGACGCAAAGAACAAGAGGAGAACGTGAAAAGGAAAGAGAGAGAAAAAGAGAGGAAAGAGAGAGAAAAGCCGAAGAAGAGACCGAGGTTGAGAGAGAAAAACGACGACGAAAAAAACGACGACGACGACTGGCCGGAAGAGCCCGCGAAGGAGTACAAAGAAGGCGACGTGTACGAAGGAGATAACAAGAACAAGTCCAAGAAAAAAGGCGGGTTTGGATCCTCTAATAAACGATAATAGAAGAGAAACATTATTGTACGTAGAAAAACGAGTAGTAATAGAGAAGAAGGAGTGTTGGAGAGTATTTTTGAGATTTGAGAGAAACAATAAAAACCAAGAAAATCGTCATTCTTATTGCCCCATCGGTTAAAGGTTTAATTACACAGCTTTAAGGAACACACACATAACTAACTAAAAATGGTACGTTCGTAATCTCTACTATGCGAATCCCCGCTTGAACGATGTCGGAGATTTTCGCGCGATGTTTTAGAGCGGGCCCCGGCGAGGAGGGCGTTTTGAAATCTTTCTTTTTCTTCGCCTAAAAAATTTTAGCCCCAAAAAAGAATGAGGCGAGATTTTTGCGCGCGTTTGGGCTTTAAAGAGATCGAGATGAAGGGATAAAACGCGGACGAGTAGTCGCGAATTGCGCGGAGAGAATGGTTGCTCGCTCGATGACGCGCTCGTACTCTGCGTTTCACCTTCGTATCATCGCATTTCAAGCGCGCGGAATTTTCTTTCTCTTTTTTTTCCTTGAGAGGGAAGGTCGAAGGAGGATGCAGAAGAGCAGCCCTTGATTTGAGAGTACTGACGAATACGTATCCTTCTTTTTATTCAACTCTTCTTTACCACTATAATACATCATACAGTCTGGAGAACTTGCTTGCACTTACGCGGCCCTCATCTTGCACGATGACGGCCAAGAAATCACCGAAGACAAGATCAACGCGGTCGTCAAGGGCGCCGGTATCACCATCGAACCGTACTGGGCGGGCTTGTTTTCCAAATTCTTGCAATCCAAACCGGTTGAAGAGTTGATCTCCAACGTCGGCGGCGGCGGCGGTGGCGGCGGCGGCGGTGGCGGTGGCGGTGGTGGCGACGCTGGCGGTGGCGGTGGCGGTGAAGCCGCGAAGGAGGAAGAGGTGGAAGAAGAAGAAGAAGACATGGGCTTTGACTTGTTCGATTAAACAACAACAACACACATTAGTTTGGTAGACCTCAAATATAAAAAGAGACGACACGCATACCACCCGTGTGGCGTGGTGACTCCACGCGTGTGATTGAAGAAAGTTTAGTAGTTTCGTATCCAAATGCTGCGTATACAATAGATTAGTTGTTTTCTTTAATTATATGGTATAAAGTACAATCGTCGCCGTCGTGTTATCAAAATCAACAACAATCAACAACAACGTATATTCGTTATTTAAATACTGTAGGAGAGCTAGTATTTATTATTCTCTCTCTCACATCTACTACATCACGGACATTTTTCGTCTGAGTCTGAGATGCACGTCCCGACTCCGGCTTGCCCTCGGATGGCTTTGTGAATGTTTCCGCCTTTTGTCATGTCAAAAACGACAATTGGCAAATCGTTCTCGCGGCACATCGTGATTGCCGTTTGGTCCATGACACCCAATCCTAACCTTTGAACGGTCTCGTACGATAACCTCTCGTATTTCTTCGCGTTTACATTTTGTTTTGGGTCCGAGCAAAACACGCCGTCTACTTTCGTCGCTTTTAACACCACTTGCGCGTTGATCTCCGCCGCTCTCAACGCCGCTCCCGTATCCGTGGTAAAAAACGGATTCCCCGTCCCGGCGCCGAAAATAACCACCCTCCCTTTCTCCAAGTGCCGCATAGCGCGTCTCCTTATGTACGGTTCCGCCACTTCTTTAATGCTCAGCGCCGACAACACTCTCGTTTGGACGCCTTTCGCTTCAATCGCGCCTTGCAACGAAATCGCATTCATGACCGTCGCCAACATCCCCATGTAATCCGCAGACGCGCGATCCAAATGCGCCCCTTCGTGGCTCGCGCCCCGAAAAAAGTTTCCTCCGCCAACCACGACGGCAATTTCCACCCCAGACATGCTCGCCGCAACAATCTCGCCCGCTATGCGTTCCACCACGCGCGGGTCTAAACCAAAATTTTGTCCGTCTTTCGAGGTGTTTCCCGATAACGCCTCGCCGGAGATCTTAAGCATCACTCGCTTCCACTTCGCGTTCGCCGGAGTCGTCTCGCACTCGTCGTCGCTCATGTTTTTGTTTTTATTTTTGTTAATGTTGTTTTTGTTGTTCTTCGAGGAGAGAGAGGTGGCGTCTTTACCCTTTGTTGTCTTTCCCTCGTCCTCGTCCTCAGAGTCGCTCGTCGCTTTTTTGTTCTTCGACATCAAGGTCGAACTCATGCTGCTAAAGCTGCTACTTTTCGCGGTCGTTTCAAAAGCTCCTAAAACTCCTCCTCCTAAGTTTCGCGAGCTTAACGTCGTCCGTCGTCGTCCTTCGTCTTCCGCATCGCCGCTCGTTTCAAAAACACCTCCTCCTCTTTGATTCGCTCTCGCGGTTAATGCAATTTTTTTGCCGCCGCCGCTTAAGGGGACGGGGACGCTCCAGTTTCTTGCTCGAGATGCGAGCGCTTTCGTCGGGGTATTCTTAGCAGCTTTGCGAGAAGAGGAAGGAAAAGAGGCGTTTGAAGAGGAGGACGCGCGACAACTTTTAAAAGTTGATGTTGCGTTCATCTCATACGCTACTACTTTAACAACAACACAAAGAGAGAGAGAGAGAAAGAGGGGCAATTCTTTCTGAGGAAGAGGAGGGGGGGGAAAGGAAAACTCTCTCTTTTCTCTTCTTCTTTGTGTTCGTGAGAGAAGGAAAAATTTAGGGCACAGAGCAAAGAGAAGAGAAAAGAGAGAAGAGAGAAAAGAGAAGAGCCGCCCTTGTTTTTTTGGTTTGAGTTGGGGTGCTTTTTTTGGTGCTTTTTGTGCACTTTATTTTGCACTTTATCCTCTTTTGTGTGTTGTTTTTGTTCTCATCCGTTTTTGTTCGTTAAAAAAGACGTTTGCTTCAGAGCGAGAAGAGAGAGCGAGAAGAAGGACAGCACTACGAAGAACGTCGTCCCATCGAAAAGAGCTTTTGTTATATATTGCTCTTTATATATAGATTATTTAGACAAGGAGAGACAAGGATATAATAATACTAAACGAAATTAGTAGTAAATATGAAATTGGAACAAAAACATCACCCCGACGGCGTTGGGTTTTCTCTTCGCGTCGTAAACACCGAAACCAACCGCTTCACAAAAGCCATCGAACGAACGAAAATGAAAATTCAGAGAGAATTAAAGACGAGACAAACTTTTAACGTGGAGATTCCGTTGGCGTCGATAACCTTCGCGAGAGCGAAAGTGAACGAACAGTTTCAGGTGTGCGCCGCAAAGACGAAAACGACAAAAGCAGATGAAAAACGTATTAAAATACCGCTCGCGAGAATGTTAAAAAATAATCGAGAAGGTATCGTCGTGAACGCGATGGGGAAAACGACCGCGGTGTTCTTAGCCGGGGGTTTAGCCGGCGCTTTGGCGAAAACGTGCACCGCTCCGTTGGATCGATTGAAAATTATCATGCAAACGTCTGGAGCGTCGCAACAAAGCGCGGCCGCGAAAGCGGCGGTGAGCGGAGGTTTAGTGCCGGCGTTTATGGCGATTGGTAAGAGCGAAGGTTTGGCTGGGTATTGGAGAGGGAATACGCCGCAAGTGGCGAGAGTGTTGCCGTATTCCGCGACGATGTTGTTCGCGTACGATTTTTATAAGAAGAAATATACGGATAAGAAAACGGGCGAGTTGAGCGTGCCGGGGAGACTCTTAGCCGGAGCCTCGGCGGCGTGCACGGCGACGATTGTGACGTATCCGTTAGATATCATTCGCTTACGTTTAAGCGTAGACCCGACGACGACAAATATGGTAGCAGTGTTTAAAAACATTATGCGAGAGGAAGGCGTGATGGCGTTTGCGAAAGGTTTACCGGCGACGTGTTTGTCCATCGCTCCGTATTCGGCGTTGAATTTCTGCGCGTTTGATTTGTTTAAACAGACCATCCCGGAAGAGATCCGCAACGAACCGCAGGGAATTGCCATGGCCTCTTTAATGGCTACCGCAGTTGCCACTGGTTCGTGCTATCCACTCGATACCGTGAGGCGGCAGATGCAAATGAAATCGAGCACGGCGACGAACATAGTCGTCGCGGCGAAAAACATCGTCGCCACGCAAGGCGTCGGCGGCTTGTTCAGAGGCTTCGTTCCCAACGCCGTGAAGAATATGCCGAATAAGTCTATTCAGTTGACCACGTACGACGTCTTGAAAAAGTTCATCGCGAGAAGTGAAATCGCGTACGAGGCTGAGAAGAAGGCGTATTTAAAAGACGTGAAAATGAAACGCGTTTAATCATTATCCGCAGGACGCTGTTAGAGCACGAGACGGAAGAGAGAGAGAATAATAAGAATAACAACAACAACAACAACAACAACATCATAAAAGAGAAGAGAATAATAAGAGAGTCATCACGTTTAATATAAGAAAAAGGTTTATATGTTTATATATAATTACAACTCGCGCTCGACACAACAAACACCAAAGCGACATCATCCAAGCGCATTCTTTCCCAATCATTCCCGTCGGAAAGAAAGACGTAAAAACGGATATATGTATACATTAATGTCCGCCATCTTCCTTGTGAGGGTATTCAAACAACCCCAAATCGCCTCCCCACGGCCATTGCTCTCTCGACCTTCGTTTCAAGTACGAGTACGCCGGTTGTTCCTCTCCGTGGCCGTGTTCCGCCGTCGCGAAGGAGTACACGCCAAACGCCGCGCACGCCGGAATGGCCAGAAACGTCACCGTTCGCCACTTGTTCATTTCAGCTGTTGTTGTTTGTTATCATCAGCATCATCGAAGAGATGGATGGTATTTGAGAGAAAGAGAAATTAATTGAAGAGGTTAGAGGAGGATAACACGAGTTGACTTTCGACTCTCAAAACAAAGTAAAACGAATACAATAATCGCATCAAAAGCAATACTGCTTTTCTCGTGAGTATCATTAGTATTCCATTCTTAGTCAACGACAAAAGGGCACGCAAATATCTGTCGTCATCAAAGAGGGAAGAGAGAGATCGTATCGTTGTCCGGGGAAAGAAGAGATTTTGATGCGATCGACTTTTTTTCTTACCTATTTCTTCTTCGATGCTTCCACCTCCGCTCATGTTTCTCCTCGTCGCGAGACCACCACCGCGAGGAGTCAAACGAGATGCCGCGCTTTTGAGCGCCTTTTGTGCCGTCGCTCTGAACATAATGCCACTACTTTTAAGTTTAGCAAAAGAGTGAAAATGAATATTTTATAATGGAGTTATTCAAAGAGAGGTTTTCTGAGAAAAATTGCTGCGAAAACTCCTCCTTCTCTCTGTTTCTGCGTTCTTTTGTTCGTTATTAATATGAGTATTAATAGTATTACGACGAACTGTGCGCTACGTTTTTGTCGCGTTTCTACGTGCTATGATGCTATATTCGAGCTAGAGAAAATCTCGCGAACGGATTTCTCTCTCCTTCTTTCTGTTTGTATTCACGAGGAGTTTAGCTTTTCCAACAGTTTCCGCTTCTTCTCGGCGAGAAGCTTTTGGACGTCTTCTTCTTCTTCTTCTTCTTCCAAATCTGCTTTTCTTTTTTCACCTCCTTTCTCCTCTCCCTCTTCTTCGTTCCCTTCTTCTTCTTTGTCTTCTTCGACCACCGGAGGAGGTAAAACTTCGATCGAGACGATTTGGTTTCCTTTCTTTTCGATCCCTTGCTTTTCCAAGATTTTCTCCGCGCCGTCCTCCGTCCCGTCTTCGACGTACACGGTTTCTTTCCCGTGCAACGTTTCTACTTCGAAAAAACCACCCTCTTTAGCCTCTAAAGCGGTCAACTGTAATGTTGTTCTCACGTCGTGTTCGTTCGAGTGGCACTTTCGAAACTTTTTCGAAGGCATGGTATAAATAACCGCGTACGTCTCGCGTCCTTGAATCTTCACGCGTTGGTTTTGCTTTGGATTTTTCGGCACTTCCACTCGATTTTGGAAGAAATCGTCCACGGCGCCAATGCCTTTACACTTCTTACATATCTCATCTTCGTTCATGGTACCTCCGTTATTACCGAGAACGCCTTTACCAAAACACGTCCGGCAGCTCCCGCGGGTGAGTACCGTGCAGTTCGCGCACGCGACGCCTCCCTTCCCGGTTCCGTTACATTTCACGCACACCGTCTTAAACGGTACCATGGCTAACTTCGTGCATCCGTTTATGCTTTCCTTGAACGTCACGTTGATCAAAACGTCCGATTTTTCTAACCCGTTGACTGCGTTTTCTCGGTCGTATTTCAGCCTTTTCAGCGGGTCCGAGAGGCAGTCAAACGCGACCGTCATCGACGCGAATTTCTTCGCCACATCAGCTTTCTTCTTCTCATCGTCGGATGGTCCTCGATACTTATCCGGGTGATATTTCAGCGCCAACAACCGGTAGGCTTTTCTGATCTCCTTCTCCGAGGCTTGCGGCGAGACGCCCAAGATGTCGTAACAACTTTCTTCTTCCCCGTTGGTGTTGTTCTCGTGTTCATCACGAGCAGTACGAGCAGCCATGACGACGACGATAAAGACGATAAAGACGTCCTTTCGAAAAGAGAGAGCGCGTTCAGAGAGAGCACGAGCGAGAGACTCTCGAAGAGAAGCGCTTTTGATCCTCGATTAAACTCTCGCTCTTCTTTAATCGCTCGTCTCTCGCGTGATGAGAATAAATGACGAACTTTTCTTCCATTTCCCCGCACTGTATCTCGCGCGCGCGCAGAGAATAAAGATGAGCGCTCTGCGTCGCAAAAACATCAACAACGCCTCCGCGGCGATGCCTTCGAACACCTCACCCGCGTTGCCAATCAATTTCGTGGAAAATATGATATCAGAAATAAACGCACGCTCGACGCCAGAGGTGCAAGCGAAAGCGCTGATCGCTTTAGCGGCGTTATCGTTGCGAGTGAAACTCGACCCGGAGAGTTTCTTACGGGTGGTTGAACCAATCTTGGACGTTTTAGAGACGAAGAATAACGATAACAACGATACTAAAAGTGATGATTTCGAAGGCGTCACCGCCGCCGCCTTGGCCGCCTTGAGCTGCTTCCTCGGGAACGTGGAACGAGCGCATCGAGAGATGCTTCGAAACGAACAAAAAGGAATGAAAATAGTACTAAAAGCGATCGAGAAAGCAATGGAGGAGAATGAACGAGTGAAAATCGTCAACGGTCTGGACTGCTTAGTGTGGACGTGCAGAGATAAAGAATGCGCGAGTTTCGTTTTAGTGGGAGATGTCGGGAAGAGAGTCGTCGAAGAGGCGAGGAAAATGTGCGAGGTGGAATACGTCGAGGGGAGGTATTTTCCCGGAGAGAAGATGAGCGGAGACGACGTTAACGACGACGATACTAATACGAATAATACGAATAGTAATACTAATAGTAATAACAATAGCGAGGAAAAGGCGAAGGAAAAAGATAAGAGCACGAGCAGTGACAACAACGGTAGCAAAAACAACGGAAAAGAGGAAGCGAAAAGAGTCCACTACCGGCGGCAGGAAGACGCGGTTGCGCCGAAACAAATCGTCGCCGGCGCGTTTGAGCTCTTCGTAGCTTTGTCCGTCTCGGAAGCGGAGAAGATTACCATGGAACACGGCGGTTTAGAGGTGTTCGCATCGGCAATAAAACGAGTCGGGGGTGGTGACGAAGGCGTCGATATCTTCACCAAAAACGAAGAGGCGAAATATCTCGAACACTTCAAAAACGGCGGCAGTTTGAACCCGAGGGAAGATCTCGAACGCCTCAAACAAGACGAAATAAACGAAACCGCCTCTCGCGCGTTAGTCGGAATCAGCTGTTGCTGCAAATTTCCAGGCACCGCTTTGAGGCTCTGCTCGGACGAAATCGTCGTTCGTAAAATAGCCACGTTCATGACGAGCTCGGACCCGAACGTCAAGCAACAAGCTTTGGCGTTGTTCACCGCCGTCGCTCGAGCGCCCGAAACAAAACCATTGATCGAGAAAGCCTTGAGAGGGGCGAGAGATGTCGTAAAGAGCGTTTAGTTATTTCATAATGCGTGAGTCGTCTTCCGGTTGCACTCATTATTTGCGCGTATGTATACTTATTCATACGTCAGACTTGTGTTTTTCGTTTTGCTCCAATTCTTCCCCACAAAAATTAATCATCTCCTCTTCGCCTGAACGCTTCTTCTTGTTGCGATTTGAGAGACAAAATGAGCCGCCGCTTGGGAAAAGAAAAAGAAGGGAACGAGGAGGAGGCGATGACGACGACGAATAATAACGTCTTGTCGAAGAAATCTGACCTCTCTCTCTCCATCGCGGAGACGAACAATTTGAGGAAGAAATTAGGCCTCGCGCCGTTAAAAATGGATTCGAATCCCCCGAAAGACGACGAAGACGACGATACGGACGGCGTAAAAGCCGCGGAGAAGATCTTGAAAGAAAAAGAGGAAAAGAAACTGCTCGAATTAAAACGAACGGAAGAGTTGAGAGAAAAGTTGAACGAACGAAAAGCGAAAAAGTTGCGCGAGGAAGACCACGAGCGAGCGAGGAAGTTATACGAAGGAGAAGGCACAGAAGAGGAGGACGCGAAAGCGTGGGTGGAAAAATCGAGAACGATGAAGAAGAAGTCGAAGAAAAAAAGGACGACTGCTGCAGATATAATAGCTAGCAGATACGAGGAGGAAGAAGAGGAGCACGTGTCCGTTGAATACACGGAGAAAGACTTGGCGGGATTGAAGGTGGACCGCGCGGCGTTGGAACACGTCGCCGAGGAGAGAGGAATCCATTACGAGGGAGAAGGTGGCGTCGTTTTAACGTTAGCGGATAAGTCGATTTTAGATAGCGATTCGGAGGACGAGTTGGAGAACGTTCAAATAGCGGAAAGAGAGAGGGTTTTGAAGAATAAAAAGTTAGCTGGAAAGGGAAATAAGAAGGACGAGATTATGCGCGAAGACGAGGACGAGTTGACGGGATTGAAAGAGAAGAAGATTTTGTCCAAGTACGACGACGAGTACGGAGAGGAAGAGAAGGACGAAAGATTCGCGACGTTAGATGGCACGGGAGGAGTTCAAAAAGACGCCGAGGAGATTCGGAAACGAAACGCGAGGGAGTTGAAGTTACGGATGGCTGGATTGGTGAAAGGCGAATTGACTTCCGCGGAGGTGTCAAAAACAGCCACGCAGATAGACGCGTATACGAAAGAAGAGGAAGAGTTGATGAAGTTCAATAGTAAGAAGAAGAAAAAAGGGAAAGGAGGCAAAGAAGATAAGCCGAAGAAGATGCGAAAGAAGAAGAAGAAGAAAGAAAACGAGGATTCAGACGACGAGGATGGTGGATTTGACGTATCAAAGTTGGAAAGCGACGAGTTGGCGAAGGAGGCAAACGCGGCGGGGACGCACAGAAGATCGAGGAAGAATGGCGGCGGCAACACGGGAGAAGAACAGCCGTCTCGAGACGACGAGGCGTGGGCCAAGGCAATGGACAAAGCGAGAGATAATGTGGACGAGAAAATCTTAGCCAATTTAGCCGGCGATACTAAGAAAGGCGATGAAGAACCTCTAGATTTCGCCGCCGAGGAAGAGGACGACGAGTTGGAACGAGTGCTCGCATCCGCACGAGAAACGAAAAAGAAAGAAAAGCAAATCGTTCCCGCGAATGGGGAACAATCTTTGTTTCAACGCATCGCCAAGCTCGAACGAGAAAAGCCGACCGATATGAACGCAGATAATGATGAAAAGAACGATAAAAATTTGGCCCTAACGGATGTCGCTGAATTCTGTCGCGGCGTCGGCGCGGATACGTCTGGCGGTGACGACGAAAATAACGCGTTCGTCGCGAGAGGGAAAACCTCTAAAAACTTGAAACGGAAAAGAGCCAACCACGTCGAAGAGGACGCCGAGGGAGAAGTAATCGATTGGGAGAAGGCGCGAGCGGACAAGTTACCGGACGAAGAAGACGAGGACGCTCCGCAAATTGTTCAGAGCGGCGATGGTGCCGTCGATGTCAAAATGGAAGACGGCGAAGGAGCGGTTAAAGAAGAAGAAAAGCCTAAAATCCATCTATCGCGCAGAAATATTGGTTTAGCGAGCATTTTACAAGACATGAAAGCCTCCGGTCAGCTCGAAGATAAAGGACCGCGTTGGAGTGGACGCGCGAACGATTTGAAAGATCACCACGATCGCAAACGTGTATTAGAAGCCTCTGGAGTGATTGAAGAACAAGATGGCGGCGGCCCGTCGTCCGAAACTCGAAAGTTCAACTTCAAACTTGATAAGTACGACGAGTTTGGACGTACGTTGACTCCAAAAGAAGCCTTCCGCGAGTTGTGCTGGAAGTTTCACGGCAAAGCGCCCGGCGCGAAGGCGAAGGAGAAGCGTTTGCGCAAGTACGAAGAGGAGCAAAACGCGCTGCGAGGTGGCGATAGCAACAAAGCTGGCAGCACAATTGAACGAATGCAAGCGGTTCAAAAAACAACCGGTGATTCATTCGTGGTGTTGTCTGGGAAGATTAGTGAAGGACAGAGACGAAACGCAAAGTAGATGCACGTCTACGAGTACGTAGTTTTAATAAAATTATATTTTCCAAAGCGCCGAGAGCGAGGAATCAATTCCACCGAGGCAGAAGCCCAAGCAGAAAATCAATATCGAAACTAAAACGCAAAAGAGATAGTTCACGTTTTGGCGCAGAATAAATTCTAAATCGTTCCTTAAATCGTTTCTCGTCATCTTCGCCGTCGCACTCAACTCGCTCGCCACTCGCTTCATCAAAATCTCATACTTCTTTCTTATTTTCATTTCTGTCGCCTTTGTCACTAACCCTTCCATCCATCTTTGAGTGTCCAACCGTTTCAGCCATCGCAATCGCACATCAACCACACACACAACTGCACGCGAATTACCGCTTATTTTATCCAATCTGACAAAACTCTCCACCACGAACATATCCGCAAACAGCATCCCTTTGGTTTCGCAAAAATTTTCAAGTTTATTCTTTTCATAATCACAGACGACAACTTCGGTCACCTCACACACGCCAGTCTCGGAGAGTTTACCGATCGATTTCGGCACGAACGGAAAGGAAGGCGCAGGCGCTTTGTATTTATACGTTATCTTATCGTTCTCTTTCGTCACCGTCACGTCGTACGCGCGTATCTCGCTCGTTTCTAAAACAGAAACGAAAACCTTCTCAACGATTTCGAGAACACTTTTCTGAGTCGCTTCTTCTTCTTTTCGAATTTGGACGGTCAGGACGCGTCGCATCGGAGTCGTTATCGTCATTTCTTCTTCTCGTTCTTGTTGTTCGTTCGCCGACTTTTGATTCCCCATTCGTTCTGCCGCCGCTCGTCCTCGTTGGTCAGAAGACATGATCTGTTTTTTAAAGTTCGTGATCGTGTATTTTTGTGTTTTTTTTAGCGATTTTTCAATTCGAAGCGTTTCTTACAAAATACGAGCAGGAAAAAAGTATTCGCAAAACAAAGAACACAGCGAAAAGCCGCACAAACAGTTAGTTCATCGTCATCGTCATCATGGGGGACGACGACGAGAAGAGCTCTGAGGTGATTAAAGCTTTAACGCGGAAATCGAAAGCCATCGAAGCGTCGTTCCAGAACGCGTTCAACTCTTTAAAAGACTCGATTAAAATTTTAAGCGAAAAGCACAAAGAAGACGAAGAAGAAGAAGTCGTCAAACGGGCAAAGACTGTAAGAGATGAGGCGAAGAGAAAAGTGGAGAAGGAGCAAGGAAAGAGTCCGATGGGTGCGCAGATGCGAGAGCAAATGGCAAAGAGAATCGCGGAAGCGAGCGATGCGTTGCAAAAGAAAAGAGAGAAGGTTGCAAAAGAGGTGAAGAAGTAAAGGAGAAGAAGAAGAAGATCGAGAGCTGTGTTTGAGAGAGATGATACAAGGGAAGAAAACACATTTGTTTTAATCGATATACATACACGCGTTTCTAATCTGCGCTCTATCTGCTACCACGACTACACCACCGCATCTACTGCTACTTCGTAATACCTCCTGTCGAACCCGGCTTTCGCCCTCGCTTCGTCGTTAAACGGCGGTTTCAACGCCCCGTAAAATTTCTTCTCGACAATCTCGCGAAAGATTTTCACCGTCTCTTCGCCGCCGCGTTCCGACGCGTCTCCTAATAGAAACTTGAACCATTTTAAACCAGCTTTGACGTGGCCAATTTCTTCCGGGTACACTATCGTCTCGAGCAATAAAGCGCTCTCCTCATCCCCGTTCTCTCGAAACTTGTTAATCGTATTCGGCATGACGTCTAATCCTCGCGCTTCGTGCACGCAGTGTTCGACAACCAGTCGATGCATCAACGAATCCGACGTTTCCATCGCAGACTGCCATAATCCATCGTGCGCGGGAAAATCCCCGTATTTTCCTCCTATTTCTTCTAATCTTTTCGTTAACAGTAAATGGTGTTTCGCTTCGTCTAAAGCCACGCGTACGAAATCGTCGAAAAACTCTCTCTCCTTTTCCACCTCGTGTCCAAATCTTGCGATAATATCCCAACTCAAATCGATCGCCCACGACTCGATGTGCGAGAGCGAGTGTAAAATTTTCCGTCTCGACTCGATCGAGCGACCAGAACCGAGTTTTAATTTGTTCGAGTTCGACGAGACGATGGTTACCAGCGCGTCTCTTTCCGGTGTCTCTTTCACACGTTTTCCCGAGGAACTCACATCTCTCGCTTTGAGGATGCTTTTCCCGTCGAACCATTTCTTCGCGATAACTTGAGTCAAAAGGGCTTTTTTATGCGCAGATGGCGTCGAGAGTACCTCTAACGCGGCGTCGTGTAACGTCGCCCAGGTTTTTACGTTGAAATCATCGTCATCGTCGTCCATTTTATCCGAACTTCCGCCTCTTTTTGTGCCGCAGTGGAGCGTTGAATTTCAAAATCATCTCCCCACAAATTGACTCCATCATCACAAGTGTAAGGCACACACGCCGCTTGATACGACGAAAGAATCCAAAAATGTCCTCCGCGTCTGCTGCGACAGAGGAGGCTGTATCTCTCTACCCTCCGGGAACTGTAGTCTCCATCGTCAACGTGAACAGCAAACCAGAACTGAACGGGAAACCAGCCGTGGTTGTCCAATTCGACGAAACGAAATCTCGATTTTTAGTCCAAGTGAAGGAGACGAAGGAGAAGATTTCTTTGAAGAGCAAGTGTTTGTCCCTGAAGGTGGTGAAGGAGGAAAAAAAGGAGGAGGAAAAGAAGGAGGAAAAGGAGGAGAAGGTCGTCGACGAGTACGAGGAGAAAGAGGTGAAGCGACAGAAAGTCGAGGAGGAGGAGACGAAGGAAGAGGAGGAAGAGAAGTCAAATCCGTCGTCGTCTCCACCAACGAAAAAGGAAGCAAAAACGACGAAAACAAAGAAAACGACCACCAAGCGCGCTGAAAAATCCGGCGCGGATGAAGCGGATAAGAGACGAAAATACGCGCAGAAGTCGTTGTGGTTTACACCTTGGAACGAGAAGAACAACTTCGATAGCTTTGATCCGCCGGTACCGGTTGACGAGGACGGTAAGTACACCTTCCCGAACGAGGACGAATCGACAGTCGTTTCTCTGAAGGAGAAGTATAAAGCGATGAAAACGGAGGAGTTGAAGAAATGGTGCAAAGCGAATGGATACACCACCGGCGGGAAGAAGGAAGAGTTGATTTTTAAGTGCATCGACGGTGAATTGTACGGCAGATTGACGAAGTGTCCGCACTGCGCGAAAGGGAACAACGAGAAAGTGCCGCATTTGAACGTGAGATACGAGAGTCCGTATCACGTGTCCAAAGATAAGGAGAAATTAGGGAGAGGCGAAGTGCACTGTCCGGGGACGTATGACGCCGAATCCATGTGCTTAGTGCGATGCAACTTTTCGAAAAAACTGAACGAATTCGAAAGGCCGAAATGGCGAACGTACGAGGAGTATTTGATTGAAAATCCGCCGCTGACCGAGGAAGAGAAGAAGAAAAAGGAGGAAGAGAAAAAGAATAAAGTGAGTTCGAATGTACCGACGGAGAAGTTGCAAAAACTGGCCGAGAGTGGTGTGCAAGGCGCGGTGTTAGCGAAGGAGTTCATTCGAATCTGCAACGAGGAGAAATTGTCTTGTCCGGACAATTTAGGCGAGGCCGGTTCGCAAGTCTTGGCGTGGATGAACGTGGAGAAGAACGTAAACGACGAAACTGGAGACGTTTTGCTCGAAGAGGTTTTCAAGGATGCCTTGGAAGTGTGGCCGAAACAAAAAGCCAAGTCGGAAACGCAAGCGTTGTGCGCGGAAAACCAACCGTTAGTTGACGCTTTGAACGATTTGGTGATGAAAGCGAGAAAATTGGGCACGAACGTCGTCGAGGCGTTTAAAGTGAACGCCTACGCCGGCGCGGCGAAAAATATCAGTTTGTTAGATTACGACGTGACAAAGCCAGGCAGCGGGAAAGGCATGTTAGGCAAAACGGTAAAAGGACAAAAGGTGGGTAAAGTTGCGGGTATTGGCAAAGGTATCGCGGAAATGGTCGATCATTGGATCGATAACGGTCGCCAGACGTTTGGTAAGAAATGGGAAGAAGAAGGTTTCGACGCCGCCGCCGCCGCCGTTTAAAGAGAAGGAGATTGATTCAGCATATAAACAAGCAAACATACACACACAAATAAAGTACACAAGTAAAATACACGCGCTCCTCTCTTTATTTCCAATCGTCATTCTCCTTCGAGCGACTTCTCCGCCACGCGTTTCAACATCTTCACCCGCCATTGTTCCATATCCTCCTTCGCGTATCGAAAGCTACTCTCCCAATCCATCCCTTCCTTTTCGGACACGTACACTCGTCTCGTCTCTATAATTCTCAACGCGGCCGACCTTAAGATTGGATCCGCGCTTTGCAACATGCTTCGCACGAAACTCGTTCCCGAGAGCATGCTGTGTTTCTCCTTGTGCGTTAAAATCTTACTCGTCGTCTCGCTCACGTTCACGTCTTCGCTGCACTCGTTTCCGAACCCATCGTCCTGGGCCATGACCAGTCTCGTTGCCGCCATCGTCGCGTACGACTGGTAAATGTCCGAGCACTTTTGCTCCGGCGTTTTTAAATCTGATTGATTTGTCCACAGGGAATTCGGGAGTCGAAAGGGAGCAGTCTCATTCATATCGTCATCGTCTGCCTTTCCTCCTGCGTTAAGAAAAACGTTTCCTCGCCGCCTCATTTTGCGACCAGGCGTTGGTGGTCGCATCATCGAGTTGTTCCTCGTCGTCGTCGCAATGTGCGGGGCCATCATCATCATCGTACACAAGGAACAAACCTCTCCTTTTTTGTTAGGTAAAATTCGTATCTAAACTGCCTTTTTTTAGGGGAAATGTTGTCTGCACTTTATCCTTTAAGTTGTTGTTGTTGTCTGGTGACGCTCCGACGATGCTTTCGGTGGCGGCGAGGAGGACGGCACTCCTGCCACCAAAGAGGATAAGAAAAAGAATAACCCCCGCGTCATCATCATCATCGTCAGCGAAGAGTGCGTTCGTGGTGAAACCGAGACCTGAAGTGAGAGATGCCTTCCCGGCGGATATTCTGCGAGCGTGCGAGCGGAAAAGCGCAGAGTTTGAAGTGCGAGCAGAGTTAGACGCGCTCGATCCAGACGCTCGCCTGTTAGGCATTCGCGACGTTTTATTAAAAGAGGGCTGTTCGGAACGTTCGATCCAGTTTTTAGAGCAGGACGTGGAAAACGTCGTGAAAGAGTATCGAAACTTCTTCTTAAACTCGAGCGGCGAAAGAAGACGAGAGAACGCTCCCGAAAGAGTGGTCGTTTCTCTCTCGCTTTTACGCCGGACGCTGTGCACGAAACTGCACGTGGATTACGTACCTTTGAGAGCGATGACGACGTATTACGGGAGGAAAACGGAGGTTTTAGATGAGCATTCGTTGGTGAATAAAGTGATCGCGTCGGCGGCGAGAGACGCGTCAATGTCGTCGCGGGTTTTGCTTCCTCTCTCGGACGCGTTGAAATCAAACGCGAAGTTATTCGAGAAGAACTTGGTGGAAGAAAAAGGAGAGAGTTGCGACATTTTGTTTTTGAAAGGAGAAATGTGGGAGAGTGGGAAAGCATCGGTACACAGGAGTCCGGAGACTGCGAATGGTGGTTGGCGGTTGGTTTTGCGAGTGGACGAATGCGACGCCGTGAACGAAGCCGAGGAACATCAGAAGTGTTTAGTCGACGACGACGAAGAGTGCGGATGCGAAGAGTAACGACAAGAACTTATTAGAACTGCAAATAAGAGAGCGAGTAGAAGATAGAGATGTAGTATTAGCGCGCAAATAGAGCAGGTATATGCACATATATATACACAATAACACGTAACTAAGTGCTTCGAAAGAACTCTCTGATTTCGCTGATTTCTTCGAGAACCTCCGCTTCGTGTCGTACTTTGCATGTTTCAGTCGGGCCGTCAAATTCGGTTTTACATTTCCATTTCGTGTTGAAACTATCCGCACCCTCAAACATATTCTCTTGCTCAAAAGCCGTGGCCTGGCCCTTCCATCGAGAAACGTCTCCGTTAAATCTCGGGGCGTTCTTAAACATTTGCTTCAAGCCTATTTCCTCGCCGCACAGTCGCAAACTTTCCTCGTCAGTTTGTTGTTGCAACAACGCGCGCATCCTCCTCTTTTTCTTCTTGCAAGAATTCAAAGGGTTCGAGCCGCTGAAAATAGATGCCCAATTCCACGTGCTAATATCTTCATTAAAGCGCTTCGCACCTTCAAACATCCCAAAAGCGGTTTCCACATTCGAAACGTCCCAAAAACCAATCGGTTGGCTAAATTTTTCCGCGTTAAAAAAAAATTTGGAAAGATCGATTACGTTTCGAAGATCCCAAAATGCGATGTTGTCGTCGAATTCCGTGGTTTCTTGAAACATGCCTCGCATCGTTTCTGCATTTCCTACGTTCCAAAACCTTAATCCTTTGCCGTCAAAACTTTTCGCTTTGCGAAACATGAAGTCAAAGTTTGTCACGTGCGACGTATCCCAGTATTTTAAGTCCGCGTTGAACCTCAAAGCTTCAATCTCAGTCAAGTTACACCCCACTGGTCCGGCATTAACCAAACGGTCTAAATCAAACGCATTTGCCATGTTAGTGATATCTCTCGTCATCCAGAAAGGCATCGTTCCGTACCCACTCGTAGTTGCGAACGAAGTGCAAAGGCCATCTTTTGCGTCCTCTTTTAAACACTTGCAAACGGAATCCAAAAAAACTTCGTTGGAAGGTATGATAGTATTAACAGCAGCGTGAACAACTCTCACTGATGCTGATACACAAATCATCAGCGCTACAAACGCAGCCACGTAATACCATTGGATTTTTGTAGTCTCCATTATATAGTCGCATTCAAGTCGTCGCACAGCTAAAAAATGATGCGTAAATTAAAAATAAATATTCGTAAATTCGACCAAACGAGGAGCCGGGAATTCATCGCCTCGCCTCGAACTCATACATCCACATCAAGTAACCATCTTCTCTAAATATTTCCGTTCCTCCATTATTGCTTTATGCTTCAAAGCCATAATTCGAAACACGTCCGAGTGGCATTCGATGGATCGCTCGATCGGTTTCGCGTACCCACCGCCCATGGTCGTTACTAATTTGCAGTCGTGTTCAACGCACAACGCGAGAACTAAATTGTTGCGCCGCCTCAACCCTTCTCGGGTCATGCTCAATCTTCCGAACGAATCCGCTTTCAAAGCGTCCACTCCGGCTTGAAAATACACCAAAAAAGGTTTATGCTTCTCGAACACTTTCGGTAGCGACGTTTCCAACGCGTTCAAATACTCCTCGTCTTCGCAATCGTCCGGTAACGCGATGTCGTAATCCGATAACATCCTCGTCTTCCACGGATAATTCCTATCTCCGTGAATAGAATAAGTGATAATATTTTTATCGTTCTCAAAAATCTTCGCCGTCCCGTTGCCTTGATGCACGTCTAAATCGACGATCAAAACGTTTCTATCTTCGCCTTCGAACAACTCCTCGTAATCTCTCTGCGCTACTCTCACCGCGCACGCGATGTCGTTAAACACGCAAAATCCCTCCCCGTGCCCTGCAAACGCGTGATGCGTCCCTCCTGCTAATTGTCCCGCCCACATGAAACCGTGTTCTAACACGTCTCTGGTCATTTTGATGGTCCCGCCAGTGCTCGCTAAGCTCCTCGTCACGTGTTGCTCCCCTCGCTTCGTCTCGTCCTCCGATAAGAATTTCGAGGCGTACCCGTCCGACTGTTCGCTCATAGGAAACCCAATCGTCCTCGCTTCCTCGCGCGTCAGTTTCTGCGTGAGCACTCTTTCCACGTATTCTTTGTCGTGGACTAATAAAACGTCCTCTTTCCTCGCGGTTGGTGAGAAGCGCATGGAATATTTTAAAAAATCTGGCGACTCTTTCTCGATCGCTTCGCGCGTCAGGAGATATTTCTCCATTGGAAATCTGTGTCCGGGGGGTAGATCGACGCGCGCCCAATCCGCGGCGTATAACGGGAGGTAACTCGTGTCCAAATCCGAGATAGGTTTATTATTATTATTATTAGGAGAAAGATGACTCCCGCTGAGACTCCTTATTGCGCTTCTCGAAGAATACGAAGAAGAAGACCACCAACCGCCTTTTAAACGTCTCGCGTCTCCCCCGATGGAACGCCTCCCACGGGGAAACGAAAGAAACACTTTCTGTTGTGTTTCAGAAGACAAAGAAGACAACAAAGGAAAACGAACTCCGCTCGTGGTGACTCCCGCGCTCGTCGTAATCATCCTCGTTCTTTTAAATGTCAAAGAAGCAAACGTCATCGTCGACACTCTGCTTCTGATGAGAAAAGACATCTCGTCACGCAATCATCGTCTCGCGTAAAGGGAAAAAAGTGACGCATTTTATCCGCATTTTTTAACGCAAAACAACGCGCTCAAGTTTTTGCTCTCCTTCTTTCGCTCGAGAGCGTCGGACTGAAGAGAGAGAGAAAGAGAGGAGAGACTCGTCGAGAGTCGTTGTTTTTTTTTTGCGGGGGAGAAGTAAAAAGACAGATGATGACGCTTAAAACGACTTTGTCTGCGAGATTTCATCGTCGCAAACTTCTTTCCACGGTCTCGTCGTCGATGTCGTCGTCGTTCGATGCGAAATCATCATCCGTGTCGCCGATGTTCGCGAAGAAAAAAGAAGCACCACTACCGCGACGAAAACGAGAACAGCAACATCGACGAAACAAAAAAGGTTTTTTGGTCGTTTCGAGGACAGTTTCGACGACACAAAAGGCGGCGGTTTCCTCGGGGAGTCGTCGTCAGGAAGAGGAGGAAAAGGAAAACGACCACGAAGGAGGCACGACGACGACAACGGGAAGGAAGAGAAAAATGTTGAGCAGAAGAGACGCTTTGACGACGACGTCGTTATTCTCCTGGATGATGATGATGATGATGGAGAATGATAATAGTACTACGAAGTTCTTCGCGTTCGCCTCTGGCGAGGAAGGCGCGGCGGCTGTGAATATGACGGCGAGAGAACTGCAAGATCAATACTGGGCGAAACTCGCGTCGCGAGAATCCGCGTATTACACGTACTGGTGGGCGTTACCGTTAGCGCCGTACAAGACGAAAACGACGTTCATAACCAACCCGACGTTTAACGAAGAAAGAGTGATTATCGACGCGGAAGGGAATCGAACGGTTTTGAAAGAAAACGTCCTCGCGGAGAAAGTGTGGACTTTTGATCAGTTGCAAGGGTTGTTGGACGTGTACGTGAACGTGAGAATGACGGTGGTGAAACTGAAAAACGGCGGGTTGTGGGTGCACAACCCGGTCGCGCCGACGATGGAAGTCATCGACGCCGTGAAAAAGTTGGAAGAGAAACACGGCAAGGTGAAACACATCGTCGTAGGAAGCGTAGCTATTGAACATAAGATTTATAGCGGACCGTTCGCGCAGTACTTCCCGGACGCGGACGTGTGGTTGCCGAAAGACGATTGGACGTTTCCGGTGAACGTGAAGCTGGCAGATTTCGTTCCCATCTTTCCGAACAAACCGAAATATTTACCCTTGAGCTCAAAAGAACGAAGCGAAGAGACGAACGATTTCGTCCCTTGGAAAGACGAAATCGAACACGAAACCTTGAAAGTCGGCGGCTCGTCGTTGCGAAACTTTAAAGACCCGTGGTTCGTGGATACCGCGTTTTACGTAAAAGAAACGAAATCGTTGGTGTTAACCGACGTCCTCGAAAAAGTTTCCAATAAACCCGTCCCGGTGGCGACGATTGACCCGGAACCACTGTACGTGCGCGCGATGGATAAACAAGGCGAATCAAAACCGATGACTTCGGAAACTCGATCCGAGGGGTGGGGCAAAACCGTTTTGTTCGGTTTGTTGTTCAACCCGGACTCGGTGGACGTGAAAATTTCCTTACCGAACGCCGCGGATGATTTATTAGACGCGTTTACTTGGGACGCGAGCTGGAAACCGGCGTTCGAAAACCTCACCAAACGCAAACACGGGTTCGTCCCTCCCGTCCTAGCTTTGCTCGCCTTCCCGAGACGCAAAAAGGAAGTCCGCGAGTGGACCAAAAAAGTCTGCGAGGACAACTCGTGGGCGTTCACGCACGTCGTCCCGGCGCACTTGGACGGCCCGTTCGAGTGTTCCCCGACTGAATTCCAATCCGCCATCGAATACTCCTTAGTCACCTCTCCGGAAGAAAACTTTGGCAAAGACGCGTTCACCTTGATGGAAGTCTCTCGATTGAGCGAAGAGATTGGTTCCTTGGAGAAACCTTATTAACTTTTTCATCATCGATTTTTTTATACGCGCAGTCTTTCTCATCATCATTTGTGTACTAAAATAAAAGAGCAGACAAAAAAGAGAAAAAATTTTCTTCCTCAAAATCTTCAAAATTCTTTTTTTTACTCGTGTTTTTGTGGATAAAAAAAAATCAATCAGAGATATCACAACAATCATCAAACATGAGCTCAAGAAGTTCTCTGGCATTTGCGACGCGTGCTCGCGCAGCTACTCCTGGTGCGACTCCTGCGGTGCGGTCTTTGTCTTCTTCCGCGTCTTCTTCGAGAAGAGGCGGCGCAGTAGGCGCGGGAGCGCGTCGGGGAGGCGGCGGTAAAAATGCAGCCTTTTCATCAGTCCTTTTCTCATCTTCCCATTCTCATCGTCATCAACAACATCAACATCGGATGGGGAGACGTGGTGGAGAAAACCGGGGAAGCATCGGACGAGGATTTCGCGGAAAGATGACGACGATGGCTTCTTTGTCGTCCTCGTCATCAACAATGCAACAAAACCCGGACGGTTTCGCACAAATCGACCTCTTCTCGCCGTCCAAAATCAACTTATTCCTCCGAATCGTCCGGAGAAGGGAAGACGGGTACCACGATTTAGCCTCGTTATTCCACGTCATCGATTTAGGCGACGAGATGTCCTTTGCGAAGAGCTCCTCGGAGACGAAAGATACTCTGGTGTGCGAAGACGCGTCGATTCCGTTGGACGAGTCGAACTTAGTGATTAAAGCTTTGAACTTGTTTCGAGCGAAAACTGGAATAAAGCAGTACTTTTGGGTGGAGTTGAAGAAGACGGTACCGTCCGGGGCAGGGTTAGGAGGGGGATCTGGGAACGCAGCGACGGCGTTGTATGCCGCGAACAAGCTGTGCGGGGACGTCGCGACCGAGGAAGAGTTGCTGGAATGGTCCGGGGATATCGGGAGCGATATTTCGGTATTTTTTAGCACCGGGGCGGCGTATTGCACCGGGAGAGGAGAGATTGTGGAAGACGTGGAACCACCGCTTCCGTTGACGACGAAGATGTGTTTGGTGAAACCGTCGATTGGGTTGAGCACGCCGACGATTTTCAAGGCGTTGGATTTAGACAAGAGATCGAAAGCGGAGCCGCTGGATTTGCTGAAATCTCTAAACGCGGACGGGTGCACGTATGAAAACGCGATCAACGATTTAGAAAGGCCGGCGTTTTCCAAGTTGCCCGAGTTGGGCGAGTTGAAGGATAAATTAATCGACGCGACGAAAGAGGACGGGGCAGTCGTGTTCATGTCCGGAAGCGGATCGACGATTGTTTTGTTGGGAACAGATACGGTGCCAAAATTCGCGATGGAGGATGACGATTTGTTCAAATCGAAAGCGAGATTGATTTCTAGAAAGAAAGGAGAGTGGTTCGTGCCGAGTAACGTATAAAACCCGCCGGGATCGTGTTAGAAAGAAGACTGCTGCTAAGGCCTTACTACTACCGTAGTTGTATTATTATATTTAATATCGAAAATCTATTACAGTATTATTATTATTAAGAACACAATCGCATTGCGTGCGTACTAAAATAAAAGCGCGCTTTTTTTTCTTTTATATAAAGTTCAACCCGAGCTGTTTCCCTACGCTCGGCGGCGGCGTATCCACCTCAAACGGCCGAAAACTCTTCCCCATCCCCGCTAAATATTGCTCCTTACTCTCCTCAAACTCCGCCGAAGGCGATTGCATCCTCAACTCGTACAGCCTTCCGTTCTCCGTCCCTAACCGGGAATAAAACGTCCGATCCCACTCTAACGTTTGCGGCCTATCTTCCGGCGTCAACCCGTACTGATTCTTCGCCGCGTATGATTTAATCCTCAGCGTGATGTCGTAAAAAGCCGTCCCGTCTTTATCTAAATCCTCCTTCGCGCTGACCACTTCGCTCTCCCGAATGATGCCCAACCGCGTGCTCGTCAACTCGATCAGCGTCTGCTTCAATATCTTCTCCGCGGTTTCCTCCGGCGTCCCGACGTCTCTGACTGATGCGTACACGTTCGACGACGGCGATGAAATCGCCACGAAGCAGTTCTCCTCCACGTTCCTCGGGTTGCGGTAAAAAATGTCGTTCCCGGATCCTTTCACTTCCACCCAGGACGAAGGTCGTAAAAACTCGTACCCGTCGATGGTATCGATGAACAAGTCGAACCCAGGTGGAGGTCTGGTGAACGCTTGCGCTTTATTCTCATCTTTTCCTCCTAATCCTCCGGTAAGGACGAACGACGACACACCGAGTGTCAGCATCATCTCTCGACGCGTGTTTAAACCACTTTTGTTCTTCTTCTTGCCGCTGCTTTCGTAATCATCATTGACATCATCATCATCCGTCGTCGTTACAGCACTTCCCCGCTGCTGATGGTGATGATGTAAAACACATCTTCTTCTCACCGTTTTCGTATTCGTTGTTGTCGCAGAAGAACCAAACGTACCGGCGACGTGAAAAGACGACGTGAACGATACTAACGACAACATTATGTCGTTGTTTCGTGATATATCTGGCTTTGCTGTTGCGCTTGTTTAGGAGCGTGTTTTGTGGGGAAAAAGACGTCAGAATTTGCTCTCTTTGACGCCCGTAGCGGAGAACGCGCTTATTCTCGAACGAACGATCGAACGAAAAAACGAACGCATACGTAATGACAGTTTCATCATCAGGGACGACGAAAACGTTAAAAAAAGTATTCGTCTGGGGATGCGGCGAGGACTACCAGCTCGGCGTGAAACAGGCGAAACGAGCGCTGGATTTTTGCATCCATCAACCGACGGAGATCGTGTTCCCGTTCAGTCAAAGTTGCGCTTCGCCTTTGCACTCTGATGCGAGCGATCGCGAGAAGGACGACGACGAGGAGGAAAAAGGTGAAGAAGATTTTGAGGAGATCGAACGGTTAATCGCCGGGTCGAGGAATTCGTGCGTATTGACGAAAAGCAAAGAGCTTTACAGTTGGGGGTGGAACAGCCACGACACTTTAGGCCTAGGGGGCGAGAGAGCGAACGACGTAAACGAGGAGAAGTCAGATGTCAAGAAGAATAACAAAGAGTTCGTGAAAACACCGACGAAAGCGACGTATTTCGCGCACGATACGACGGAAGAGTTGGAACAGTTGCACATTAAAGACGAGTTCGTGGCGTCGGAAATTGTGCGCGTCGCGCTCGGCGGATGGCACGCTTTGGCCATCGACCAGTTTGGGAGAGTACACGCGTGGGGCGGAAACGAGTACGGACAGTGCGCCACGGAGAAGAAAAAGATAGAGGAGAATTTTGAGGTGGAAACAATTGCCGCGACGACGACGACGAGAGATACCACAACCGCCGCCATTGCGAGGGACGAGGAGAGGAAAAGAGGCGTGGTGATTGACGACAGAGGTTTCGCGAACACGTCTATTTCGACGCCGATTACGATTCCTTTGGATTGGAAGAGCCCGAAGACGTTGATTAAAGCGAAACGAGTGGCGTGCGGCGGAATGTCCTCGTTTGCGGTGACCGTCGATGGTGACGTCTACTCGTGGGGATGTCCCGTCGGTGGCGTCGGTCCAAACACGTACCATCCAAAGAAAGTAGAAAACTTACGAGACTGTTGTGAAATCGCGGCGGGGAGTTTCCACGTGTTAGCTTTAGCGAAAGACGGGACGGTGTATTCGTGGGGACACGGGGAATACGGACAGTTGGGGCACCAGAAAACCGGGAACGAGGCAACGCCGAGAGCGATCGAAACTTTGAACAGAAAAGGAGTGGTGAAAATAAGAGCCGGCGGGTGGCACTCGGCGTGTATAACCGCCGGGGGGCAATTACTCACGTGGGGAAGAGGAGAGTACGCGCGACTCGGTATGGGCGACGACGACTGCGCGGATAAAATCACGCCAACCGAGGTGAAGTTTCCATCACCCACCGACGCGGACGACGACGACGACGACGAAAGCAAACATCATCAAAGATACAAAATCGTCGACGCCTCTCTCGGCGGTTCGCACACCATCGCGTTAACCTCTCAAGGCCAACTCCTCTCCTGGGGCCGCAACTCCTTAGGCCGTCTCGGCCGCGTCGTCAACGGTCCACACTCCGGCATCCCGGGTGAGGTAAAATTCCCGCCCTTACCAAACGAACGAAAGTGGATATGCGTCAAGCTCAGCTGCGGCGGAAGACACAACATGGCTTTATGCGTCGAGACGAAAACGAAGGAAGAGCGAGAGCGCGCGCTGAGAGCGTACTTCAATAACGACAATAACATCAGATAGTAATTGTGTAGTAGTAGTAATAGTAGTAGTAGTAGGAGCGTCCGAAAAAGGAGCGAATGAACACTATGCCGCGCGTTTACGTATACATCCGCGCGTTCTTAAAAATGGCACACACATTTTTGTCCGACCTTTTTCGAGTGAATTTGTGGTTGTCGTTACGTCACTTTTCTTTATCCATT
>Ga0209305_1000567_pt1 | contig 26330 bp, 16 predicted proteins | sample COGITO_mtgs_1103_FD_184792 | JGI IMG/M metagenome (GOLD analysis project Ga0209305, IMG submission 184792) | Pelagic marine microbial communities from North Sea - COGITO_mtgs_110321 (SPAdes) (version 2) | ecosystem: Environmental > Aquatic > Marine > Epipelagic ...
CCCACCCCCTCTCAAATCACTTACACCTTCTGACCTTACATGTTCAACCATATCTGCGTGACCAGGTCTGGGATGATCTGGAAGAAATGAATAGTCTTTCGAACGTATATCCGAGTTGTGAGTCAGCAGAAGTATTGGCCAACCGGTAGCAATACCCTCATGAACACCAGACATTATCTCACATTTGTCGATTTCTGCTCTCGATGAAAGTCCTTTCCTACCAGGTTTTCTTCTGTCTATGAATTCAATTAATGCGTCGTTGTTGATAGGTGTTCCCGCAGGTAATCCCTCTAATAACGCACCAACACATCGTCCGTGACTTTCTCCAAAAAGAGTCACTCGAAGTCGGTCTCCTAATTTCATACTCATTTAATCATCTCCGTTAAATCAGATTCCTGAAAACTACTCTCGATAATTTCATATTGAGTTCTACTAAGAACTTCTTCAATTAATGCTTTGTCTTGTTTAAAACAAACAACTGAGATAGCAGGGCCAGAACCAGTTATTGCTGCTGAAAGAGCTCCGTTCGCTATGACATTATTGCAAATCCTGAGAGCCTCATCATCATCTGTCGCTGCAGCAACTGCCATACCATTTGCTGACATAGCGTGAAAAACTGAACCATTTGATAGAGAACTTAATGAGCGTTCAAAAATTGTTAATTGGTCGTTAAATTTTTGAGCATTAATTTCATTCGAACGCGTCCCTCTAAGTATAATAAATACACTATAGTCTTCCTTTATTTCGCCTTCTATTAGAATAGAATATTTGGCAGGTTGAGATGGATCTACTAATTTCCAACCCGGAGAAATAGATGCCCATGAATCATCCATACTACCGGTTACAGTACAGCCGGCATGTCGTTGTGAAGAAACGGACAAATCGATTATTTCAGATTCATTCAACCCAGTCCATGTGGCGATATTTAACGCTTTAATTGCGGCACAAGAAATTGCTGAACTAGACTTAAGTCCCTGTCCCATTGGCACATTAGATACTATTTGCCATCCAAAATTATCAGGTAAAGGAAGACCAGCTTCACTCCATATTATTTCAACTGAATCTAACAATGAATGTAAATCCTCTTTTACATCTTGAGGCTCAGATACTAACCTGACTAAAACTTTCAAATCAATACCTATTGAACAACCTTTACCTAATCCTAGAGCATGGAGAACAGAAATTGCGGCGTTGGCTTCAGCCTCTGCGAGTACTTTCATTTTTCTCTCATCTCCCCGTCAAGCGCATTACCTATATGTCTCATTTGATTATCATTACGTACTATGATTTCATCTCCAATTTCTAAATTAGTAACAGAAATTATACTTCCTGAGGCATTAACAAGTCTTACGGTTTCTGCTTGTTGTAACATTATCTGACCTTCATTACCAGACTTAGATCTAAAACGTATTATCAAAAATGGCCTTCTTTCTATTTTTAGTCTACCAATGATAGATTTCCTAAATACACCAGAATGAGAAATAACTGATACCTCATCACCTGCTGATAATTCTGAAAGATATTTAGTTGAACCATCGGACATCAAAACGTAAGAATGAATTGAACCAGCATTTACTCTAAATGGCCTAGATGGGACATATTCTGACTCTATTGTTTCTCCATGAACTAAAGCCAGAGACGACGAATTGGACCCAATCACCATACCTTCACCAATTTCTAAACGCTCTATTAAATCAATACATACTCTTTCCCCGACCCCACTAGAATTTATTGATAATATTGTTGCAATTGATAAGTCGACAATAGGTTTAGAATATTTATCAGTAGATTTTTTACTAGAAATTATCAATTCTGCTTCTTTCCATATTTCTTCATTTTGAGAAGGTAGCAGCAAAGCATCAACTCCGTGTTCAAGAGCAAATGCAGCGCCATTAAGATCGACAACGTTATTTATTGATACTGCGATTTTTGTTCCACTACCCGAGGAATGTGAGATTAAATTCTCCAAAGGAATCATTGTCCAATCAGAACATCTAACAAGAATCCAAGGAATCATTCCAATAAGCGATATTGCTTCCTTCTGTGATGAAGCATCATCAAGATTAACTTCCGCGACATCAGAATCAGAACCTTTCCAAATACGAGAACAAGATTTGCGAAGAGATTCTGTACCTGAATCTTGCCAAAGTTCCACAGACTCACCTTTCGATTAACTTTGAAGCTTCATTAGCAGTTAAGCCATCATGAACTATTGCCCTAAGAGCACGAATACAAGGTTCGGGATTCCCTGAACCAAATACTTGACGACCAATACAAACACCTGAGCCACCTGCCAAAATTGCGGATTCTACGATTTCTAATAAATCAATAAATGAAATCCCTCTTGGTCCACCTGAAATAAGAACTGGTATAGGGACTGCTTGACATACTAATTTGAATGAATCAATGTCTCCTGTCCAAGGAACCTTGACTACATCACATCCCAATTCCCAGGCAACTCTTGCTGCATGCGCTGCACCTCTAGTAGTATCATCTTCAGCAATCTTCAGATTGGGACCTCTTGGATATATCATCCCTAATGTAGGGAGACCTAGGGGTAAAGCCTCACTTGTCAACATCCCCATATCTTCAATCATCTCTGGCTCATTCTCATCACCAAGATTTATCTGAGCAGAAACACCGTTAGCACCTCGAATCAGACATTCTTCTGCATTTGCCACTTTTACTTTATACTGGTCTCTCGAACCTGCGTTCACGGTAGAAACTGATACATGACAAATGAAATTACTCCATCCTGTTGTCTCAACAAAGTGGCTCAGAGCGCCTTTCTGTAAAACTATGGCATCTGCACCACCAGAGATACAAGATGATATTACTTCATCCATTCGTTCTAGACCTTTCTCAGGATATCCTGAGATACCATGATCCATAGGCACCCATACGCCTTTACCACCTGGAAGAATTCGAGCAAGACGGTCTACAAGCCCTTCTCTCATGAATTACCGCCTGCTATCTTACTCTTGAAAGGTATCGTATAGAAATAACAGACAATTCATACAAAAAATATGCCTTAAATGTCCAAATCTACGATAAGAGGCGCATGATCAGAGACTACAAGACCTCCTTCTCTCAAAACTTTAGCAGATCTGAAAATCTTTAACGCTGCTTCATTAGCAAGAGCATAATCAATCCTCCATCCTCTATTCAAAGCTCTAGCCTGACCCCTATTAGACCACCAAGAATATGGTCCCTTAATATCACCAACTTCTCTCCTAAGTAAGTCATGCCAACCATTAGATAAGAATCTAGTAAACCATTCACGCTCATGAATAAGGAATCCAGAAGTATTTTTATTGCCTGAAGGATTCCAAATATCATTTTCAGTGTGTGCAATATTAAGATCACCGCAAAGTAAAACTGGTTCATCTAAATCTATAAATTTCTTAGACCAATTTAATAAATCTTCTAACCACTGATCTTTAAAATTCTGTCTTTCGATATTAGCCCCACCATTTGGAAGATAAATATTGATACAGTGAAGATTACCATGTTTTGTATGAAGTACTCTTCCTTCAGAGTCATCGAGGTCAACATTAGTAGAAATACCACGTCCTTCTTCAGAAATTCCTACTCTTGACCAAGTTGAGACTCCTGAATATCCTTTTTTCTCAGCGGGGTGCCAAATAATTTCATGGCCACCTATTGGTTGCCAATCTTTTGGCATCTGTTCAGGTAAAGCCCTTACTTCTTGAAATAGCCAAATATCACTATCTATTTTATTAATAAAATCATCAAGTCCTTTACGATGCGCGGCTCTGATACCATTTAGATTCCAAGTCACAATCCTCATGATATACGCCTCATTGAGATAGGTCTTTTACTTTCTCTACCAAATCCATATGCCTTAATCTCCAAACTCCAAATGGAGTCATTGCTACGGCAATAAGAACCACTCCTGCCATCAACTGCCAGGCGACGCTTGGGATAATAGTAACAGGCACTATAAACTGCCAGGATGAAAATGATGCTGCTAAGCCTACTGCTCCAGCATAGGCAAACAGAACACCAACAATACCTCCGATGACACCAATAAGAAGACTTTCAAACAGAAGCATCAGACCAAGACTACGTGTTGAAGCTCCTAATACTCGTAATGTTGCCAATTCAAAATCACGTTCTGCAACATTCATAATCATCGTATTGAACATTACCACTATAGTGAACAGGAGTCCAAGATACATCATGCCCTGGAAGATTTGGGTTTGTTGATCGAGTAAACTGTTAATGCCATCGAGAAGGGTTTGCCGCTCTACGATACCAGTAGAAGCCTCACCTAAATCGGAATTAACCTCTACTCCTTCTGGTAGCTGAAGATAAATGGAAGTTGCATTGACGCCTAGGATTTCACTTAAATCTCCACGTAGAAAATACATAGTTCTGGCGAGCTCAGAACTTGATACCCCCACAATTTCAACATCCTGTTGAACGCCATTAATACCCACAGTTTGTTGTTCTCCAACACTCCATCCTAGAAATCCCATACTGCCTTCATCCATAATTACTTCAGACAACTCTCCGTTGGCATTTGGGAAATCTCCCTCAATAACTGAGATTGGTCGCATTCCACTTTGGAAATTATCAAGACCTACAATATTGAATAACCGCTCAATATTTTCAGAATCAGTAACTGAACCAAGGGGCATTTCAATAATAATTTCATAATTGGCTGAGTTATTTTCTGCCCAATCTAAAACAGGGCCTTCGGCATCAGACATAATGTATACTTGGGCATCCCATATCTGATCATTCTCAAGGCTACCAACCATAGTTTCTTGCAGCCCTGCACCCATCATTTGAACCGAACCAAAAAGCATCAGAGAAATTCCAACTGCTACAAACGTCATCATCAGTCTAATGGGTTTACGAACACTTGATCGGATTGAAAGTCCAAGTGTCGTTGGCATCCATGAAGTAAGTTTACGGAGTTTGTTAGAGCCTACACGCATTTCATTTTGCCCACTTAATACTTCTAATGGATCAAGACGACTCGCTTTCCATGCAGGAAATACTCCGGAAAGAAACACAACTAACATGGTTGAACAGAGAACAGAAAAATAGATTGAAGACGGAACTGTTCTCTCAACAATTGGTAGACCAACAAGGTCTTGATAGAAATCTAACATTGCATTCATACCCCAAGGTCCGGCCAACGCCCCTAAAGCACAGCCTATTCCTCCAATGGCCAAAGGAGCAAAAAGATAGCCAATCATAAGCGATGAGCGTTCGACGCCAAGGGTACGTAATACCGCGATTTCTCTAGATTGACTTTGTACCAAACGTTGCAGGCTCAAAACAATGGTAATGGCTGCAATTGAGGCAATCATCACGGTGAAAGGAACTGTTGTTCTCTCGGCACTAGCCAAATCTTGTCGCATAATTTCTACCGGTTCATTTTGACCTCGATCTCTAATTCGTGCATCCAATTCGGTAGCATTGAGTGATGTTGTAACCAGCGCCTTCACCGCATCGATTTCTGAACCTTCATACTCTTGAGTGTCTGGTAAGTCATACAAAGGTGTGCCTTCGACATCCAAAACAATCGTATTGCTGGCGCCTATCGCATTACCTGTAAGTCTAGCCATTCCAGTATCAGAAAGATAGCCGACAACGTATTCACCAGATTCAGGAGGAAATATTGAACCTTCAGGAGCCATAAGAACATGCAATGGATGATAACCTAATCCTACGAGAGTAAAATCCACAGGTGCATTTCCTGCCCCTATGCTGATGATATCTCCAAGACTGAGGTTTAGAGCATCAGTGACGTGAGCGTCTATGACAATTTCATCCGCAGCAACTGCTGTACGACCTTCCGAATTACTCTCAGGCATCCATACGCGGTCAGCATTGGCATCAGCAGGTATTCCGTGCCAAAGAGAATTAATGATACGTTCGCCATCTTCGTTACTGTAAAACATCGCTCCCTGAGTAACGGTTCGCCCCTCACATGAATCTAGAGAGAATGAGCTTACGGTGTTTGATTCCCAATTTGTGAATAAGGAGTCGCAGAAAGCATTAACTTGTTCTGGCGTCCAGATTACACTTCTATTATCAATCCAAATATCTGCAAGATTAGCACCTCCATCATCATCATTTTGTATTGTGTCATACATGCCGCCAAGATTGTGCGCATAGCCGCCAAAGGTGATTCCAGCAAAAACACCAACAAACACCATCAAGACAACAGCAATAAGACGGGGTTTTGTACGCCAAAGACTGCGTGCCAAGCGTTTATTCAGTAGATTCGACATCGAACAGACCTCCAATCAGACTCCATCATGTAAACTATCTATCTTTTCATCAGAGATGATTTTACCACTATCAATTCGAATGACTCTTGTAGCATACTTAACTAGCCCTTCATCATGAGTAACAAAAACAGAAGTAATGTTTTCTTGTTTACACGCATCTACTAAAGCCTCCATGACTTTATTTGAAGTTTCAGTATCTAAGTTACCAGTCAATTCGTCTCCAAGTAAGAGCGTTGGTCTCTTTGCTATACTACGAGCGATAGCAACACGCTGTTGTTGACCGCCACTAATCTCTCCAGGGAAACGATCGATTTCGGCTTCTAGGCCGACAAGTTTCAACAATTTCTTCGCACGAGAGGAATCTTTGTTACCTGCTAATTCCTGAATCAATAATATATTTTCAAGAACTGTGAGATCCTGAAGTAAATTAAAAAATTGGAACACGTAACCAATATTCTGCCTTCTAAACGATGTCATCTTCTCGGAATTATTACGTGGAACTTCGACATGAAGGAATTTATATTTTCCACTAGTAGGACTGTCAAGTGCAGAAAGACAATTCAAGAGTGTAGTTTTTCCTGATCCAGACGGACCTAGAAGGATGATACGCTCACCTTCATGAATCTCAAAACTCACGCCATCGAGGGCTTTGACTACACCTGCAGGGGTTTTATAGTGACGTTCTAAGTTTTCCATTTGCAATAATTTATTCAAAATTTCACCTTCATTTAGACATTAGAATTACTTGATGTTGCAAAAAATGCCATAGACTCCCTAAATAATTCTTCTCTTCTTCTTCTTTTATTTCTTCTGAGATGGAGATATGTAAAGACAAAAGCAAGTAAAATTAAGAATGGAATGAATGTTTGAGCGTGGTATCTTTCCATAAATTCGATAATTCCTCTAGCAGTATATGCCCAAGTTATTGAAGCTGCTGAGCCGCCAACTAAACAGGCCAGTAGAACCCTTCTGAAACGCATTCTAGCTACCAAACCTAACATAGCGCCTACTAATACACCACTAGCCATGAATGGAATCCAAACAAATACAATCAATCCCCAGAACCCATATTTATCTATTCTAGATCTATTTGAGTGGGCAACATATTCAACCGAAGATAGAATATCTCCCATAAACGGATTCTGAAGCAATACTCCAGTTAATCCTGCTTGTTTAGCAACCATAGCCTCGCCCACTAGGTCATCTTGATTAGATCCTAGTTCAACTCTTCCTGCTAGTGCTCTATCTGAAAGTGTTGCTTTCTCGTTTCTAGCGCTAATTATCAATTCACGAGGTCCTAAGTTCTTAGCAAGCACTTCGCTTAGATAGTCGGTCAAATCTTCTTGCATATCCACAAATGACTTTCGATAGAAGAAATATGAGAAACGCATAATAGGAGTATATATCACTCTAATTAATACAGACTCATCATCAACAATTATAGCAGAACCATAGTCAATTAAATTGTTCGTCTTAAACCATTTATTCAGAAAATGGATAGTTTCATCTTCTAATTTGCCATTTGCGCTGAGACCTGAGAAAAACGAGCTGTAATCTTCTGATAAGATACTTCTCTCAGAACCAATGATTGAAAGATTACTCGAAAGTATAAATTCAGGGTTCTGATTAAGATTAATACCATCAAGAGAAATAGATTTTATTTGTAATGGCCTCATTTCACCAAAAACTGCAAATTCTTCTAATAAATCTCTGGTAAAAGCAGCACGGATATCTGTTGCTTGACCAATAGTTTTATTTGTTGTATTATAAGGAATTATGACGTCAATTGATATCGCTCTTTCTTGCATTTTCATTTCTTCAAATTTTATCGTTATTCTCTGATCGTTTTCAGATTTCCGTAAAGTCCTTTCAATAAGTCTACGTAGTTGTTTATCCGTCAACAAATCATCAGTATCTCGATGATACATACGATGCATTAAAGGATATTGAACACATAAGAAAAATATAGACATACCCAAAGAAATGAATGCCATCCACCATGCAGGCACGCTCGCACTGCCTCCAGTAAGCATTGCTGTTTCTCTACCACCTGCCCATTCAGCGGCCATCAAAATCCATCCCCAACCACCAAGTATTTCCATTGTAAAACAAGCTCTAGGATCAGGGTCTGAAATATAGATTGACGAATGAGTTGTTACTTCTAAATCTACTATCTTTTCATTTCCGACCATCTTAAGTTTTTCAGAGACTTCTGAGAATGTTGTTGAATTAGTAACCGAAAGTTCACTATCGTAATCTCCTTGGTAGAAACTAACGATTAATAAAAAATCACCAGGGTTAATTTCGTCACTTAAGGTAAATGAAATATCAATATCGCCTTGACCACTTTGATAATGGACTTCACCAATATCTGATTCATTTAAATCAGTGAATCTAACTACTAATACTGAAGATTTTTCATCTCGGGCATTATGAGTTTCAACAAAAATTTCGAGATGTTCTGAATAAATCTGATACCATAATTCGCCTTGCATGTCACGACATTCTCCCCCTGTATCAAGAGGAGTTTTAGACAGTGTCTGATCAATTAATATTGAATCTCCAGCAAACATCCCTGAAGAAAGCAAGGTCACTCCCCCGAAGAACACAATTCCAGCAATTACTCCGAAAATTAAAACAACATCGTCAAATGTTTTAGGGAACTTCTTATCTTTATCTGTTCGCCTCAACCTTATTCTATCAAGTTCTCTGTCGAGACTATCTTTTTCAACTGAATTATCTGTTTCTGACGAATCATTGGATTCCACCAATGAGGCGTCCTCGACAGACATATTACCTCATGAGAAGGAGGGGGACATTAAGTCAACGGTATGAAGTTAGAAGATATAAAAAACCAAATCAACTAATTCATGTTTTAAAAGTGGTGCAGGGGACAGGATTTGAACCTGCGAAGCACTACGCACTGGGACCTAAACCCAGCCCCTTTGACCACTCGGGTACCCCTGCTTGGTTCTGCGGGAGAGCATTTGAGTCAAGAATGCAACGGATGGCGTCTCTTCATACCCAAGGGGTCTTAACGGGGAGTTAAAGCGACTGAAATGGAGTGGCACTATGGCTCGCATAGGTATAATCGGTTTGGGGAATTGGGGAACAGCACTTGCGAAAGTATGGTGTGAAGACGGACATAATGTAATGGGGTGGACCATTGAACATGAAGTATATGAGTCAATAATGACTGAAAATATCAATAAAAAATATTTACCCCATACAAAAATTCCAGAATTACAGGCTACTATGCAAATTGAAGATATCACTACAGAATGTGAGATTATTGTCTTAGCAGTGCCTAGTGGCATAATTCTAGGAGTTGTTGATCAAATAATTCCATATTTACGACCATCACATTTACTAATAGATTTAGCCAAAGGATTAGCCCCTGAAGAAGAAGGAGGTTCAGGAATAATATCTAAAGCAATCACAAAAAGGTTAGAAGATGCAAAGAAATCTAATCCGTTAGTTGTAATGACCGGCCCTACAATTGCCCCGGAGGTTGCAAGAGGTGTAATGACGACTGCTCTAGTTGCTTGCCATGATCGATCTATTGCAGAAAGAATAGCTGGAAGACTTTCTACCAATACATTAGTACTAACACCTGCCGATGATCCTGAGGGTGCAGAATTATGGGGGGCATTCAAAAATACTGTTGCACTTGCTTGCGGGCTAGTTGATGGCCTTAGGAATAGCATAGGAGGAGACAATCTGAAGGCAGCATTAGTTCTAGCTGGGTTCAGTGAAGGAATTAGGCTATTGAATGCAATGGGAGCAGAACCCACAACTGCATTCGGGCCTGCTGGACTAGGAGATCTATATGTCACTGCAACTAGCCCAAGAAGTCGAAACAGAACTTTAGGTGAAATGTTGGGCTATGGAAAATCATTAGAAGAAGCTCTAGATGAAATGCATATGGTTGCTGAAGGCGTTAGAGCGACGAGAATGTTCGTAAAAATAGCTCCGAAATTAGACGTAGAAATTCCTTTCCTAACATCGCTTAGTCAACTTTTAGATGGTGAAATACCAGTTGAAGACGCTGTACGTAAAATGGTAGCTTCATATCAGCATTAATTAGAAAATCGGATAAATAATTTGATTATTATTTTAGATTTTTAATCATTCCAGAAGGTAGAATGACACTCAACCATGTTGGTTTAGGTAAATCACCTTCTTCAGTAAAAAATGAACGCGCAAATATAGAAATTAAGTCAATAATTAATACCACTATAAAAATAATAATCAAATAAGCAATTACTTTGTCATATTGTAAGAATTTTAGATAGAGATTAATGTAGTAACCAATACCTCCTGCACCTACAATACCTATTACTGTACCATGTCTGAAATTATACTCGAACATGAAAATTGCTTGCGATATAAGATCATTTGCTGATTCGGGAATAACTACATGAAGAGCGGTTTCAAATCTTGAAAGGCCCATCGCTTCTGATGCGTATAAAGGAGTTTTATTCATTCCTTCTATGGCCTCATACTGAAGTTTACCTAAGTAACCAATTGTATAAACAGTCATAGCGAGAACACCAGATAAAGGACCAAAACCAACTAATATCACGAAAAATATAGCCCAAATTATACTGGGTAAACTTCTGAATGCGGCTAGAATAAATCTAGAACTATATGATAACCACCAGGGGTTAAGATTACGCGCAGCAAGGAGAGATATTGGAAGAGATAATATCATACCAAAAACGGTTGAAACAAACGCTATCTTAATCGTTTCAAGTAGTCCAATCCAAGCAGTAGAACATGTGAAATCAAATAGCGGATATGCAGTACAAACAGGATATGCTTGAGGTTCTATGACACTCCAGTCAGGAGGCCACAATGATTCATTGATAAAAATAAATAGATTATCGATACTTCCAGATAATCGGCCCCAGTCATCAATCATCCCGTTAAAGATCCAAAAAGAAAACAAAAGAACTAACACAGGAAATGATTTCAGCATCAGACCAGAAGATTTAGAGAATAATTCGTCAAAACTCATATTTTCACCTCCATAGCAGTTGCCTCTGTAATGAATGGATTAACACGGCCATCATCAATGACCAGTAATCTATCTGCCATGGATTTCGCTCGAGAAATATCGTGTTCGACAACTAATAATGCGGCTCCACTTTTCCGGACATAATCCGTCACCTCTTTTAATACCATATTCATAGTTTCTTCATCTAATTCACTTAGAAATTCATCAGCCATTATCAAAGATGGTTTTTGTGCAAGAGTCCTAGCTGTAGCAACCCTTCGTTGCTGACCGCCAGAAAGTCTTCTTATAGGCTCATTTAACTTATCTGAGAGACCCATTGAATCAATAGATTCCAAGGCATGCTTTTTAGCTAATGAGGATGGTAAAAGTGACCAAAATGATTTGTTGTGTCCAGCATTAGCCCCAATCATCACATTATGCATAACACTAGTATGTCGAATAAGACCGAGTCGCTGAGGAACATAACCTAGTACACCTTTACCGGGCTTGAAAGGACTTACCTGCCCACATACCTCTAATTTCCCCGATATTGGACGGATTAAACCTGCAATTGTACGCAGAAGAGTAGTCTTACCCACTCCAGATGGGCCCGCAATAGCTACTATCTCTCCAGGATAAACTTCTAAGTTAGGAATTTTAACTAACGGTTCAGCTGCTTTGTAACCAATCTCAACATCTATTAGCCTTATTATTGGGCTCTTATGAGATTCGACTTCTTCCAAAACATCAGTCATAATCCAGTCACCACTGTTCAGAAGCAAGTTTAGGGGCGACTAAACCATTATTTGGTATTGCCGGGAGATAAATGATGAAGCCTACCTCCCAGCAATTGTATTTTTATTACTCTTCAATTTCAAACTTATCATTATAGTAAGATGAAATACCTGGAATATTACTGATCAATTCAGAATAACTACCTAAATGATCTTGAGATGTTACTCTTACTAAGCCAGGAGTATTTAGGATATTAGCCAAAATCTCAGAGCCACAAGTATTTCTTTGGGATTCTTCATCAATTACGTGCACTGAAATATCATAACAGCCAGTGAATGTACTTCCCATAGCGGTATAATTTTCAACATATGTTTCATAATTCAAAGACATTAATGAGTTTAATATTGCAGTCCTAGTTTGGACATCTAAACTACTTGGATTATACATTATTGGGTGACTAGGTGCTTGTCCAAATGAGTCGAGTGCAACATACTGGTTTCTATCAAGACACCATTCTTCATTATCATTGATATCTTCATTATCACAGTAAGAATCTACAGTACTATCCTTAGCAAAAGCCACATCTCCTGAACCATCCGATAGGCATTTGACAGCCCCTGAATAACCATAGTAAGGAGTTCCTGAATCAGGAATTGAGGCATTTGGACTAAAGAAATTATAGATTGTGCTTCTTAATGAATCAATATCATTCTCATCGCCTATTACCGGAGCATAATTATTTCCAATTAGGTAGCCCATCGGTAGAAGCATACCTGCGGATTTTAACCACCCTGTATGACATGAATTTTTACCTTCAAGAAGAGCAAATGGATCTGTTTCTGGGTCATCATCGAGATGTGCCGCGGCCATCTCGCTATCCGCTCTAACCCATGCATGAGCATTGTAATGAGTACGGCCATCCGATTTTTGATCAGCTGCCATTACTGCTAACCCATATTCTTTCCAACCAACCCATGCTGCGCCACCATCCATGAATGCAATATCTGCATTTCCAAATCTTAATGCTTCAATAATTGCTCCTTCTGAATCTACACTGTATAATTCAACAGGGACGCTCAGAACTTCCGATAAATAGTCAGCTAAGATTTGAGGATTTTCATCAATATTTTCATAATCTGCCTTAACCTCATATGCTATTCTAACTTTTTCTATAGTCGGAGAAACCGTCCCATTTATTGTAAATTTATCGTTGTAATATGCAGATATACCTGGGATATTAGAAATCAATGATGAATAACTAGTCAAATGTTCCTCCGCATTTGTTGCGATGATACCCGGAGTATTGAGTACATTTTCTAATATAATACTGGCCTCTTGATTTTCACTCATACCAACAAGAACTTCAGTTATTTGAAGTAAGAGATCTGAATCCATTAATTCAGGATTATACATGACTGGGTGACTAGGAGATTTACCAAAGGCAGGAAGTGCTACATATTCATCTCTCGAAAGACACCAATCGCTATTTTCTTCTGACAACTCATTGCCACAAAACGAATCAACAGTGCTGTCTTTAGCAAATGCAACATCTCCTGTACCATCAGAAAGACACTTTATAGCTCCTTCATACCCATAATATGGAGTGCCTGAATCAGGTATTGATGCGTTCTCATTAAAATATTCGAAGATCGTATTTCTTATAGTTTCAACATCATTTGGATCGCCAATAACATTTGCATAACCATGACCAATTAAGAATCCCATCGGAAGAAGCATACCTGCTGATTTGAGCCATCCAGTATGGCAAGAAGTCTTTCCTGAAAGAAGGGCGAAAGGATCAGTGTAGGGGTTTTCATCCAAATGTGCCTCTGCCATTGCACTGTCAGCTCTTACCCAAGCATGGGCATTGTAGTACGTCCTTCCATCACTTTTCTGATCAGCTCCTAGAGCATCAAGACCATACTGCTGCCAGCCGACCCAAGCAGCACCACTATCCATTAAAGCAATGTCTGCATTACCAAATCTTAGTGCCTCAATCATAGCACCTTCTGAGTCTACGCTGTATAGTGATACATCATAATTTAGTTGTTCAGACAGGTAATCTGCTAATTGCTGTGGATTTTCATCAATATTTTCGTAATCTGATTGTATTTCATAGGCTATTACTAAACTACCTTGTTTTTCTTCATCATTATTCAAGCACCCAGCTAAAGTAGTTGTCAAGAAAAGCAATGAGATTAAGCAAGTTATCATTTTATTTATATTCATTTTATTATCACCTGGCGTTATTTTTAGGGCTACCTAAACTTCCGACGAAGGTAGTCTATATTAATTTTAGGACCCCCTAAACTGTAAAACATGAAGGCGATACAATCATGTTGTCATGTTAGAGTCGGGAGACTGTGGGGCCTATGTCATACAAGCAACTATTACCTCTGATAGCAATTTTCATGATGATTTCTGTGATGATTCCTTTTGATCAACAAAAAATATCTCTGGAAAATGAAAGTTTGACTTTGAATCAATTAGGAGGCGGAGGCGGAAGTATAGAAGATAGGTGTAGCTCTATTACTTTCGAAGATATCCTACCCTATACTCATGCACATTTTGACATTGTGGTCGATGACGACTGGGATTCAGCAGAGGTGGAAGCGAGAGCATGGATAAATGGAAGCAGTGTTGATTTGTTGAGAGAAAAACTTGATTCATATTTGGAAGAGTTGTATCCTAGTGGAGGGGATGGTTGGATTTCAACTGATGAAAAATCTGCAGTTGAGGCTGTTGCCTCAGAATGCATAGAATATGCAATGACTCGAATAGGATTGAGAGAGTCTTCTCCTCACAGGGGAGGCGTGGGGTTAGATTGGAAGAATGCTACTTGGCAAGATAATGGCGTCATAATAGAAGAGTGGAATTTAGTTCCTTCTAATCATGCAGATATAAGAGATTGTACTGCTATCGGATCCAGTAATGGTTGTGAAGAAGTCCCTGTTTATCCCAATTCAGAAAGAGATTGTAATATCTTAATTGAAACTTCTGAGGGAGTAGATGAATGTAGACTTGAACTATGGATGAATGCTACGATGGTTATACCTAATATGGCCCAAGGAGAGGAATTTACTCTCGCATTTAATGCGTCTAATATGACCAATGCTGTTCTAGATTTTACATTCCCTAGCAGTCCAGATTTAAGATTAGATATGTGGGAAGAATGCGAAGGAAGAGATGTTGAATTCGAGCCTATGACTCATGAAGATGCTCCATTAAGAGGGACATGCGTAGGAGACGGCTCATCTACATATACATTTGAAAATAATGGGAATGAAAATAACAAGTATACTCTTTCCCCCCATAGAAGTAGAGATATTTGGCCTAGTGGAGAAGATATTTTTGCGGATTTTACAATTGCACCGATACCAATTGATGAACCACCAGTTTGGACTGAAAATGCACCTCTCGATGAATCATGGTTTCCTTCATTAGAAAGTGGAGAAATAGTATGGGCTGAGTGGGAGAGTGTTTCGTCATGGTTTACCGATGAAAAACCACTTACTCAATTAGAGATAAATTGTGAAGCTGATGATTCAGCGAATATATTCCAAAGACCTGATAAATCATTTTCAGGAATTGTGCCTAGTGAGGGAGTCGTGAGCGTTACTTGTGAGGCAATTGATATTTCAGGACAGAGTTCCGGGAATAGAACATGGCATCTTGGAATTCCAATTTCAGTATCAACGACTTCAAATATTCTTCAAAGTCCACACCCGATAAATGTTGAATTGAATCAGGGATGGCCTGAATTAAATTTAGATTATAGTTTCACACAAACTCAAAATATTAATGCCGCTACAATAGATACAACTACAATAATGTCTGAGGCAACATTAATGGTCGAATCAACTGGAATAAATCCGGGCCTAGTTAATCTATGGATTGGAGTTTATGGTGAAAATATATATTCAATAGATAAGATATTTTATCTAAACATTATGAAAGAAAGTTCACCACCTCTGATTACTGTATCCGAATATGGTTGGGAAGTAGATACTTGGAAGGCTCAAGGACAATTTAGCGACCCAGATGGAGAAGAAGTCGTATTTTCATTATCCATCGATAATCTATCTGCTGGCAGTATATCAGTTTCAGGAGATTCCTGGAGTACTCCAATAATAAATTTCGGATTATGGGATGAAGGTGTCCATGAAGTGAAAGTTATTGCTTGCGATATTTCAATGAAATGTAACGAAGTTGTTATGATGGTAAATAATTCACATTTGTTCGAAGATAAAACTCCTCTTCCCGTTGAAAACTCTAAGGAAACTGGTTTTTTACCTGGGTCGAGTATTGTTTTGACTATTTTAGCTCTAACTATCGGTCTCATATACTCAACCCGACGCGAATGAACTATGAGTTTCTCCGGGAGTGTCAGTCAACCATCTCATGAGGGGGGGTTGTTGGTATCTTTCGAGGGTAGAGCTCCTGGACTGTATACAGGTATCAGAATTGTTGGTGGGAAATTCCTCGGAAGGGTTGATTCAGTAATTGGATCAGTAAACGGTGCATTCATTCATATCAAACCACTAGCAGAAGGTGTAGTTGCAGAAAATGCTGTGGGTTCACCTGTTGAAATTGCACCAAGAGATAGAAGGCCACGTGATGGTAGAAAAGGAAATAATCGAGGAAGAGATAATAATCGAGGTGGAAATGATAGACGAAGTTTCGATAGAGACATCCATATGAAACCGGGCGATTGGCGTTGCCCAAAATGTAAAAATCACAACTATGCGAATAAACAATTCTGTAATCGATCTACTTGTAATGAAAAGAAACCAAGTGGAAGTAATAATTCTTATCAAGGAAGAGATAATAATCGAGGAAGAGATAATAATCGAGGAAGAGATAATAATCGAGGAAGAGATAATAATCGAGGAAGAGATAATAATCGAGGAAGAGATAATAATGATGATTCTAATATCAAACCCGGTGACTGGATCTGTCCAAAATGTAAAAATCATAACTATGCGAGTAAAAATTTCTGTAATCGCTCAAGTTGCGACGTCAGAAAACCAGGAGGACCTGAAAGTTCCAGAGGTAGTAGAAATACACAGGCTAGGGCAAGAAGGCCAGATAGAAAATCTACTGAAAGACGAGGGAATAGTAATTCATCTAGAAGACAGACAAGTCGTCAAAGTTCATCGAGTTCTGGGAATAGCAGAAGAAGAGATAATAACAGAAGTGGGAATAAGTTCAATTCAAGAAGATAATTCCTATTTACTAGACGTCCTTCTACCCGAGGCTTAATTTCTTAGAACTAGTACCGCTGTTTATGGCGAAGGACCCAGAAACGATTTGGCTCGATGCCTTAGATTCAAGAGAAAAGGGAGATATTGACTCTGCTATTGAACTTGCTAAAGATGTAGTGCATGCGAATGAAGAACATACTGATGCTTGGATGGCAATAGCTACCTGGTCACTACCTCCTCCCTCTAGGGGAAAACAAATACAACCTACTCTTGTACAATCTGCTAAAGCAATGGCTGCTTTGAGAAAAGTTGTATTATATGATCCAAAAAATGTTGAAGCATGGAAAATAGGTGGCTGGATATTAGTAGATAATCTGGGTATGCTTGAAGATGCCCTTCAATGGTGGGATGAATATAGGCATGAATTCCCCAAAGATGTCACTCCGGTAATAGAACAAATTTCAATACTAGTTAGATTTGGATTATACGAAGAATGTGGTAGAAAATTATCAGAATTATTCAGTGGAGATTTAGATGAACTTTCTAGTCAGCAGTCTGTAAGAATTGATGGTGTCAAGAGAATGGTTGAAAGAGCCGCCAATATGGAAAAGGAAGAAATTTTCAAACCTCAAGAACCTACACATCCAAGATGGGATGTAATTGAAAAAATGAAAAAGGTTAAGCCATTGAGTTCAACTTTCTGGTTAATTGCTTTCATAGCCCCTGTTGTATTTATTTTCGGCAGCATATCTATGACATTTTTAGGAGGGAGCATTCCTGGTTTCATACTTGTTTTCTTAATGATTCTCGGGGCTTTTGGTTTCTTAACAAGGGCATCGATGGGACTCTTACAAAGAAGGAACCGGCATGCATTAGATGTAGATCGTGCCATTGATTATGAAACTTCATCTGGGAAAATATGTATCCCTGAATCAATAAGAGGAAGTATTGTATATAATTCAATGATTAAAAATCGTAGCCCAGCAGTTATCCAGAGACTAGATCTTCTAATTGAAGCGGATGAAAAGATGAATTCTAAATTTATACTGAAAATCCCTCTGTGGAATTTAGAGGAAGAATAGAATAATTATTTTAGGTTCCAGCGCTGTAATCTGTAGAATAATTTACTTGCTCATCGGTTAATTCATCTATTGTAATTCCAGTAGTAGATAGTTTCAATGCCGCTAGTTCACGATCTTGCTCGGTTGTGATATCATAGACTGAGTTAGAATATGATTCACCCTCTTTAGCTAACCTGCAAAGTGCTAGGAATTGATTTGCAAAGGACATGTCCATAACCTCGCTGGGATGCCCTTCGGCTGCAGCCAAATTCACTAAACGCCCTCGCGCAAGTAAATGAATTGTTCTTCCATCACTCAAAGTAAATGCTTCATTATTTTCACGAATTGTAAAAACTTCTACTGCTCTTTCTTCTAATTCGGGAATATTTATTTCACAATCATAGTGCCCAGTATTACTAACAATTGCACCGTCTTTCATTGAATCTATATGTCGACCGATTATCACATCTTTCATTCCAGTTGCTGTGCAAAATATATCTCCAATAGATGCTGCATCATCCATTTTCATTACTCTAAAACCGTCCATTATTGCTTTTAATGCACAAATTGGATCTATTTCTGTAATCACTACATTAGCACCCAATCCTCGTGCCCTATTAGCAAGACCACGGCCACAATGGCCATATCCAGCAACTACGAACACTTTGCCTGCAAGAAGAACACTTGTTGACCTTACTATACCGTCAATAGTTGACTGTCCGGTTCCATGTACATTATCAAAATCCCATTTAGTCTCAGCATCATTAACTGCTATTACAGGATACAATAATTCACCAGCATCTGCCATTGCCCGAAGTCGGTGAACACCTGTTGTAGTTTCCTCAGTACCACCAATAATCCCTTCAGATAAATCAGGGTATTTACTATGTACCCTGTAAATTAAGTCAGCGCCATCATCAAGTGTCAGAGTCGGTTTGAAATCTAAAGTACGATCAATACATTCGTAAAAACCATCGTTACTTTGACCATACCAGGCATGAACCCCATAACCTTCTCTTGCTAACCAAGCAGCCACGTCATCTTGTGTTGAAAGAGGGTTACAACCAGACCAAGAAACTTCTGCGCCAGCAGCAACTATGGTTTCAATTAATATCGCTGTTTCTTTAGTTACGTGAAGACAGCCAGAAACCCTCTGACCAGAAAGAGGTTTGTCAATCTCAGCTTGCTTCCTGAGAGCCGCTAAAGCGGGCATTCTACTCCTTGCCCATGCAACTCTTTTTTCACCAGCGTCTGCCAAAGAAAGATTTGCAACTGTATAAGGTCCTGATGTATCCATAAATCTAAGGCGTTCGCAACTGGTTATTCAAGGTACGTTTTAACGCACCCGTATAATTTCATATGCGTTAATTTCCGCCCTTTTGTTGGGCATAGTACGATGCATAGTATTGCTCAGCATACTGTCGGGCTGTCTGCTCATCATAACCAGATGCAACCATCTGTTGGACATAAGCTTCCACTGGATCCATCTGCTCGACACCACCAAACTGCTCTACTGTATCGTTATCAGCATCTTTACCGCCTCTTCCTCTAGCTACAAGAGTTACTCCAACTATAGCTAAAACAGCAATTAAACCACCTATTCCTATGAATAGTGGATTAATACCACCTGACTCAGTACTACCACAACCTGATGAAGCAGGATCAAGAACACAGGCATCTTTAGGAAGTAAATTGATGACTATTTGTTCAGTTAATACATATCTACTTCCATCACCCTCAGTGATTCTAAAGTAAAGAGTGGCACTGACACCGCTAATTGAATAAAGTTCAGATATATCTAAAGTCATTGAGAATCCATCTCCATCACCTAAATTATCGGATACATTATACTTACCAATAGATTTTTGGGTTATTTTCTGAGTAGGGGTATAATCCAAAATTAATGGATCTAATGATACTTCAATCATTACGTCACTATTTTCAGCACCACCGACCATATTACCTACAATTGTAACATCATCAGAAGACTGAGAGTCACTAGGCCTTGGTGAAGTGAATGCCCATACAGGTTGAACATCGCCATCATCTTCTCCTACTATTATGAAATACATACGATATTTATTTTGAGTCTGTTTACCTGCTTTATCATATACAATTAACTCCACACGGACATCTTTCTCAATTGTTGAACTAGTAGTGATGTTTCTGAAGGTATAACTCCATTCATCGGTTACTGCAGCAGGATTCTGCCAAACGTGCTGTTCATCATTAAATTCTCCAACTGGCATATCATTGATTACTCTCCATTCGTATAGAGCAATACCTGATTCACCCTGAGGCGCGTCAGGATCAGTACTATTCTCTCCAGTAAATTGGATTGTTGTCTCTCCTGTTTCTGATAGCCTAACTCTGTATACTGGCCAATCCACGCCTGCTATTGGCTTAGTACCTGCAGGGGTTATGAATTCTGAAGTTAAAGGGTCATGAATAATTGTTGCAGCTGATATCGGATAAAAATCATCTGCAAGCGTATCATTTGTAATTAGACGGATATATGTGATTCTAGTGTGACCTGCATCATCATGAAGATATAGTGTCAACAACCATTCAGCACCAATTCGGCAAGGTTCATCTACGCCAGTCGCACAGAATGAACCCATAGTTGGTATCGAAGGATTCATCTGATTAGTATGGCTTACCAGACCAGAATCAAGAACTTCTCCATCCCAACCAGTGACAGAATCATTATTTCCAGATTCTAAATCCCAATCCGCAGTTAGGCCGGAGATAGTAGATTGATAATTAAATTCTAAATCTGCATTACTCTTGATATATTTATCACGGTATGCGGCAGTAGTAGGATTAATATCTACTGATTCACCATTAATTATCAAATCGAAATCTGTACCAGCAATTCCAAAATCAATAGGGTATGGAGTTAGATGATATGAAAGCATATTAGAAAGGAGAGGAATATTCTCTCCACCAAAAGATTCAGATACACTAGGATTTTCAACGTCAATGGTTGTAACAATCAAACCACCAGCTCCTTTGTTACAAAGAGACATTAGAGAATGTCCTTGATCTGTATCTCTAAGCAATGTGTGGAAAGTACCTCCTGTAACGCTGATTCGACCGCCACAAGTTGCAGGTATCTGATTCGCCTGTACTTGGGATGCTACGTCTATTCCTGCTGTTGCAACGTAATTGCCAGCATGAATTCCAGAAAATGTCACTTTATCTATACCTAATAATATAGGGTGATAGGGGTCATCAATTGAAAGATCTTCATAATTAATTCGATTATCTGTAGAGAAATTATATTGATTTCTATCTTTAATAGCCATGTCGAAAATCAACCTACCTGGGTCATACTCATTTTGATATGGACCTAAGTGCATTTGCACTGTACCTCCATTAACCATGAAATTTTCTAGAACGTCAACAACGCTCAGGCCATCACTATCTCTAGTTGTATCCATTATCTCATAATAATCACCATAAACTACGTTATAATCAGTTTGCCAAGGAAGTAATACCTTATTGTAATGTTCAATCCAATCTGGTGTCGCATACGTATCCCAATCTCCGACTCTCAATTGAGTATAGGTCAGATTCATAGCATCAAGATCTTTCTTCACTTGTTGAAGTCGATTTTGATCGGTTGGATTAGATAATATTGCCACATCTATTTGGTCATAAAATTCTATCTCGAAGAATCTTTCATTACCTGAACTATTACCATCATCTGTGAAAGTAGCAAAGAAACTAATATTGTACTTATGAGAATCGTACCAATTCGAATAAGGTGCGGTCCAATTAGCCCATGACCTCTCATGAGGAACTAAGTCAAAAGGTCCATTATCTGAATTTTCTTCAAAGACTGTTTGTCCAGTTTCTAAATCCACGATTTTCATAGTCAATTGATATTCTGCTTCTATTACTCCATTCAATAATGGAAGGACAAAGTCATGAGAAGAGGCCCCATAGGCTCCTTGTTGATCTTTATTTGTAGAGTAAACACAAGCATAAGTTATGTCAGTAGTACAATCTAATATATCTGGTTGCATCAGAGTAATATCTGCACTAGCTATGCTAAACATTATTGTAGTAAAGTTGTTTGCAGGAGTAACTTCAGATTGGTTATACCATTTATCTAAAGGATCAGTATTATCAAATAGAGTCTTGACGTCAATACGATAAATACCACTTTGGAAATCATGATTTCCAACTGTAACTAGTTGTTTTTCGGATGCATCCATACCATTAACGTCAACTGTATAGATTCCATCATCCTCGAAAGTAAATTCTTCAATTCTAATGTTATCTATAGCGAATCCAGCTGAGCCAGCATTACCATTGACTCCATCATCATTGGATAAAAATCTCCAAGTTAAAGTGACATCTGATCCTGAAAGCGAAGTGCATTCTTCTTGCCATTCAAAGGTATTTTCGCTAGTCTGATTTTGTAAGAATATATTTGACATATCTACAGTTACCGACTTAACAATTTGCTCAGAATCAAACCAAACTACTGAATTTATTTTATCTGAGAAATCCCCGAAATATTCAACTTCGTCATATCCATTATTATCGAAATCTTCGCAAGCGTCAAAAGGACGTGGGCCATTTTCATTAAGATCTGTCCAACTACCGAATATTATGCCATTGAAATTTTCTCCATTTTTTGTCCATGAGACTTCTAATTGTGCAGCATCTCTAATTGCAAGAATATTGCCATTACTATCTTTCAGGTAGTCACCTTCTGCATAGTAGTCGAATGTCAAATAGGTGAAATCCGCACCATCTGCTCCAACTGGGATATCTTCGATAGTTAGGGTTTCATTCCAATTATCGCCATAACCAGTATCAGGATGGCCTAGCCAATAGGCATGATTATTGAATACTCCTTGATTTTGTGGTAGCATACCATTAGAACCGCCTGAGTCATCAATACGGCTACCATTTTCATTCCCATCATCAGTCCATATTTGATCAGCAGAGTTACCGAAAGAAAAGTCTTCTATTGCAACTAAATCAGGTAGTGCGTTACGAACTCTGGCTTCAAGTTGGAAATCGGTAATGGTGTTACCATAATTCTGAACCTTGACATTAATATCTCTAGTTCCAGATGCATATCTGACTCCATTTTCTAAGTCAACCCATGGCTCTTCAGCCACACCTGGATCGTAAAGATTGTCAACAGTTAGTTGGAATTTCACTTCATCATTTGTTGCATCAGCATTTTGGAAACCAGAAGGATTTTCCAGAGTTGTAGAAATATAGTATGTCTTATTATCTACGAAATCGGAGGTTAATGAAACATCACGTGAAGCACCTGCGCCAAGATTTGTAAATGATATCTCTTGACTTACTACTTCTTCAGTTCCGAAAGTAACATCTCTCTTCCTGATAGAAATATTATCAAATGCAAAACCATCTAAACCCGTATCATAAGATGCACCGTCTGGTCCAACTGAACCCATAAGACCACTTCTAAATCTAAATCTTATATCGATTACTTGACCCGCGTAAGGAGTCAAATCAATTGAATTAATTTTCTCTTGGTCAGGAGATTCTGAGCCATCCTCTGTGAAATTTATCCAACCGGTTAGGGTCTCAGTAGAAACATCGCCATTGTAAGTATTGTATTCTGGGTCTACTCCCTGATATAGAAGACGGAAATAACGATCATTATCCCATCCTCCAGCAAAGAATACTTGTTCCCAACCGCTTCCATCACTCCATACTTCGACACTGCATGAATCTTCATACAGCCAACGTTCAACAACATCAAACTGTTCGGCAAGATAGAGTTGGAAGAAAGAAGCACTGCACATTGCCCACATGTCAAGGTAAGCAGCATCCGCTCCTGTCAAGTCAACATTTTGAAGAATTACTGCTTCGTCTTGATGATTATAATATCCTGAATCTGCTTCGTTCTGACCATTCTCATAATCGAGTCCAGCCCAATAATAGTTTGTAGGGTTAGCGTCTGCTTCCCAAGCTGATGCATTTCCATTTGAGTCAGTTTCTACATGCCAAGATGAGTCTCCTTCTTCAAATTCTCCCGTATAAGAGAACTTTTCCCAAGCACATGAGTTACAACCAGATGTATCCTCATTACCATCGAAATCATTAGCATATACTACTGTATCTACACCACCCAATACTTCTTTGACTTCTAGGTTAACATCCACACTTCCTGAAATTGGGTTTAATCCTGTATTTTTAATTGTGACATTGACATATCTGTTTCCTTCTCCAAGTTGAGCAGCCCCTGTTGCAGGATTATATGATGCAGGCGCTACAGAAACATCTGTGATACCCACGTCTTCATTATCAAGAGATAATACAGAGAGGAAATCACCTGCACCAGGCCAACCTTGAGTATCTAGCCACATCGCGTTATTGGCAAATCGGTAAGCATAATCGCGTTGCCCTATCACAATTTCGAATGCACTGTTTTCGCCTCCTTGTAATTGACCTGGTTGAGCCATAGTAGGCCGTCTTCCAACATCAAAAGAAAGCCCAGGAAGGTACCCATTACCATTAGGGTTACCAAGAAGTATCTCCACTGAATTAATTTCTCTCAAGTTATCAAGAAGAAGGAAAGTCTGATTCTGAGACGTAGAATCTTGAATTCTTGTTAAGGTTAACTCAGTAGGGACAAAGAAATCATATATACCGTCTTGATTAATATCTTCTATTGTGATAGATGCACCTTTGAAATCGCCTAGATAAGCGTAATTTTGGGTGGTCCAAGAGGACCCAGAACCATAGGCATATGAAACATTGCCAGTCAAACCATCTATAGCTGCAATCAGGTCGATTTCTCCATTCCCATCGGTATCCTTGATATCTATGCCATACAGTGGTTCATTGTGCTCAGCATCTAATTTGAACTCATGAACTCCTTGAGCACCAGGGGTTAGTGGGTTTGGGTATTGGCCTTGGAGACAGTCATACTCTAGTACAGTCATATTGTCATAATGTCCTACTGAAGTCCCAACTCCTGTGTTAAAAGGAGGAGTTCTAAGTAACCAAATATCAAGATCTTCACAATCTCCAATACCGCCACCACCAGGGAATCCCCCCCCAGTTACGGTTTCGCCATAATGACCAAGCATCATGTCAGTGTAAAGACCGGTTGTAAGAGGCACTGCAAGCGTTTGTTGGGCAGTTAGTAAAGTTGGATCTGGTCCTTTGTAAATCTGAATATACTGATTTGTAGCAGTATTATCCCTAACTACCATGACTATATCTGCATTACCGTCACCATCAATATCTGCCACCTCCATATCAGATAGGTATGGATTTGAGACCGTAATTTCAGAATCACTCCAACTATTTACTCTCTCGCTGCAGTCTCCCCAAAGAATAGTTAGGTTACCTGGACGAACGAATGACTCCCCTACAAATCTAATATTTTGCTGATAATAAACTAAATCGTTTACTCCATCACCATCGATATCAGCGACTTCAACACGAGTTCCATCTGCAGTATCGATGAATCCAGCTCTTCGTGAATCATTATTCGATATGAATACGTCTTGTCTATCTGCAAAACCTCCAGAACCATCATTGTAAAGGACTGTAATGAATAATCCCATAGTACTAGCAGATGCAATATCATTATCTCCATCACAGTCAAGATCCCCTATAGAAATGTAAGAGGGATCTCTTTGCACAGCGTATTGTGTTATGTGAGATGCAGAAACTGCAGGTACCAATGATACAAAAAGAGAACTCACAAACAAAAAGACGAGTAGGAGGGCTTTCCGACTCTTCGCGGATTGATTATTCGTATTGTTCTGGTTATACAACATACTCCTTCGGAGTTTCATTCCATTCTTAGCACTTATCACCTCGTGATTATACAGCACAGAGGAATGATATAAACAAATTATGATGGAACACTTCACAAGAAAATAGGAATTGTGTTTGAAAACACGAAAAAAAGGCGATTTTTTTTATTTGGCCACTATATCTCTTGGTCATCGAGTTAATAGTTTGTCGAAATTATATTGAAGAACTGGAATCAAGTTTTAATGATTCGAGTTGTTCACCTAATTCCTGCCACAAGTTGTCTATCTCT
>Ga0209305_1000572_pt1 | contig 26250 bp, 12 predicted proteins | sample COGITO_mtgs_1103_FD_184792 | JGI IMG/M metagenome (GOLD analysis project Ga0209305, IMG submission 184792) | Pelagic marine microbial communities from North Sea - COGITO_mtgs_110321 (SPAdes) (version 2) | ecosystem: Environmental > Aquatic > Marine > Epipelagic ...
CCACAGGTCCGATATCGCCCTTATCGCCTTTGAGTCCTTGAAGACCTTGTAATCCCTGTTCTCCAGTCTCGCCCTTTTCGCCTCTATCACCGTCTTTGCCATCAATGCCGTCACGTCCGGATTCTCCATCAGCACCGGCAATTCCTTGTTCGCCAGTATCTCCTCGATCTCCTTTGTCGCCTTTGACACCCTTATCTCCTTTCGGACCCTGCTTTCCGTCTAGACCCGCAGGACCACGTATAGTTTCGACTTCACTTATGATGTCAAACCATTTTTCTTCTAACTGTCCTATCCGCTTTTCCGTATGTACTACTGCAAATGCAGTAGAAATTTTATCAATTTTGCTCATTGAGTTTTGCCATGTATCTGGTAAGTTCTTCAGTTAGTTCATCTTCGGAGGACGGAATGTATCTTTCTTTCTTTTGTTGTTCTTTTTCTTTCTTTTTCTTTTCGTCTTCAGCACTTTTTTGACGTTCTATTTCTGATTTAACGGGTTCACCATTAACTTTAATATCAACAGACTGTGTTGCGGGTGCCGAGGCTTCATCGGGGACAAGCGCGTCTTCTTCGCCTTCTTCCGGTTCGTCCTCTTCTATTTGTTTCTTCATATCCTCAATATCTGCATCAGATAATCTTAAAACATTTTTCCAAATCCATTCTTTCGAAACATAATCACCTACAAACTGAGTTGCTTCTTGCATCAGTCCGAATCGTTCCCGCCAAAGATCTGCTTCTTTCAATTCAGTAAAGGCATTGTCCTTGATATAATCAACAACAATATCGTTCTTCCACTCATCCCAATCTTGCGGCGTGATAATACCTTTTATTATCAACTGTTTCTTAAGAATTTCAAGAAACAAGTGGGAAAATCTCATACGTAAACGATCAATGAATTTCTGAAACTTAACTTCGTCTCGTGTAATTTCTGTACTTCTTCCTAAAGAAAACTGAGATTCTTGTTCCAACCTATTGACCGGCACATTCAAACTACGATATAATCTCTTTTGAAAATAAAGTATATCATCAATCTGACCAAGATTATCACCACCCGGAAGTGTAGAGATTTCGGTTCCTTTCCCACCTTCTCTACGAGGCAACCAAAAATCTTCGAGCATAGACATATGCTTGCGATCATCTTTGAGTTCGCCAGTGGATGCATCGTACACTAACTTGTTACGATACTTAGTCATGATATCTTTCATGTACTGTTCTGCTTTACCGCGAGGTAAATTACCAACATCAATGTAAAAGATTCGACGTTCGGGTGCACGAGCAAGACGATAGATGACTAGAGAGTCTTCCATCATACGTAATTGGTTAATAGGTTTAAGTGCTTTATGTAAGTGAGAGACTACTTTCTTTTTATATTCATCTAAAAGACCACTTGACACATAAGAAATGGAGTCTGTAGAAAACTTAACAGCACTTGCTTGGGCTCCTGGTTTTTCTTCGTAAAGATAAAACTCGTCTATCTCGTCTACAATCTTAACATCTGTTGCCGGATCTTTTTTGTACTTAACATTACGCATCTTTCTAATTTTAGATGCATCAATCTGTCGTATTTCTTGAATTCCTGCTTTTAAATTTGCTTCGTTAACTACCAAATGATGGTACAATCTTCCATCAATGTACCATGATCGGAATATATCATGCCCCAACTCATTGAAATTCAACATCCCAACAATATTATCGAACTCTTCAGTCAACAATTTCTTTATCTTATCAGGCACTTGCACCTTGTCCAAAACTAATTGTACTGATGATTCTAATTCAGATGCAGAAATTGCCTCGTTTACAATCTCTTCGACTGCCATATCAACTTCTGAGTTGACTGCTACGCCTCGATATCTCAAAATTAACTGATGATTATCTTTAGAACTGATTTCACCATCGACATTGAGATAATGTCCATAGTGTCCTGCCATAGTGCTAACATAACCAGCACCATCAGGATCCGTGGGCGGCACAACAGACGCAAGTTTCTGTTTCACTGACCCTTTATTGGATTTTTTAAGTTCAAACCCAAAAAGTTTTAATATTGTATCATCTGCCATGAGTTGTCCTAATATGTAAATAAAGGGTGCCCGTAGACACCCTGTTATTTAGACGTGAATTAACTCGTCGTATTTGATTCCCAATATTGAATAGCAAAGGTAACTTCGAAGGTTTCCAGTGCATCAACGGTATCATAATCTAACGTGATAGCACCAACACTTGTTGGAAAACAACCTCGAAAGTTATATCGTTTCAATACAGTACTGTCACGATCTAACTGATCAACTATGAGGTCCGACTGATAATCGACGGGATTGCTGAATCCAGTATTAGCAGAATGCGAATTGATTCCGTTTAACCATCTTTCCATGGGATCTCGAATTGCAAAATCGGTATCGTTAATGATAGTAACGCTCCAATCTTCAAATACACGATCTCCTGCAATCTTTAACTGCCTGCCCCGAAAGGGTACCGTTAGTACACCTGTCGTGCTTGCCGGTAAGGCTGCAGCCTTACAGAGGAATGATGTCAGTTCGACATCACCCCCAGCATAGGAAGGAAAGTTAATAGTTGCGTTAAACAGATTCGGTCTAGCACCACCACCACGCAGTTTAGATTTAAAGTCATCGACTCCTAAAATTGCCATTGTTTATTTCTCCTTAGACCGTGCCGACAACTTCATCAAAGTCAACACCCGTTCTAACTGCCACGAAATTAAGCGTGATAAAGTTAATTGAACGTGCTGGTTTGATAAAGCAAGAAGCAATGAATCGGTTAGCATCAATCACTGCCGCAGTGTTGTTTGTTTCGTCACAAACTACCCTGAAATCAGTAATACCTCTTCTCCCTTGAATTTCCCTCAAGAAAGGTTCTACTATGTTAACAAATTCTGCGCGAGTAAACTCATCGTTGAATTCGAACAGTACATTTGCGGCCGCCGCCTTAATGGCGCGTTCGATTACAAGGAACAACCTACGAACGTTAATGCGATCAAATGCACTTGGGCGAGACTCTTTAGTCTTGTCGCCATATAAAATAATCCCTTGTCCCGGAAGGTTTACAATCGGATTAACACCAACTTTATATAGAGTATCTCTTGCATTTCTATTAGCATTCCATGCGAGAGATGTTACCCCAAAGTAATTACCACGCCGTTGTCCGGCAGGAGAGAACCATGGTGCAGACACTTGATCAGTTAACGCGAGAAGACCCGCTGTAGAACTGGCGGCAGGAATGAAAACATACTGGTCATTGTACTTGTCGTAAACTTTTAAAAAGTTGTTGTCAAGTATCAAGTAACTAGAAGAAGACAGTTCGTTCGAGAAAGTTTTAATTGCATTAACAATCGCCGTGGGATTTGCTTGATTCAGCACGTCATCTCTACAGGGACTTGAAACTACCACGCAGTCTTTTCTCTGACTACTAGCAATTCCTGTCAAGTTAGCAACAACCGTTTTCTGTGCAATTCGACTAGTCATACTAGGGGCAATTAAAAAATCAACCGTAATAGTTTCGGGATCTTCGAAAGAATCGAAACCAGTATCAACATCACCCTCGTCTAATACGTTGCTTGCAACCCCACCTGACAAACTTGAAGTTTGTACAGAAGTTGTTACTTGAGTGAATCCAGTAGATACATTCCCTAATTCTGAGAATGATGCGAGATCTGCTGCACGAACGTAGTTAGATTTAGCATTTAAAACATCTAACACATAGTTAGATGAACCGTCTGCGGTCTTGGCATCACCCGCCAAAGAAGCATAGGGAAACGTTTCAAGGATAGTGCCTGGAATTCCAGTAAAAACACCGTCTTCATCGATAATGGCTACGTGAACTTCGTCATTACTACCACCGAGATCAGACACATACTGTGACGTTCCGGGTGCACCATCAAACTCTGCAAACACATTAGTAGTACCAATAACCCAACCATCAAAAGATGCATCACCACCCGATACTGGGCAGAATGAAACCTGTAAACTATTACCTGCCGTACCAGCATACTTCGCAATAATTTGCTCTGCGTTGAGACCAGATTTATCTGATTCCCATGTTTCTGCATTTTTAACCAGAACACCGTCTGCGTTAGTAACCGCAGTTAAAGTGGCATTACCTGCTTCACTGTCAGTAACCGTAGGTACTCCAGTGTAACCGCTGCCCGTGTCTGTAATGGTGATAGATTTAATACCTACTGTGACTGTTACATCAAGTGCATTGTCTCCACCGCCACTCGTATTAATTGTAGTATGTCCGGTTAAGGAGTCCAGAGTTCCAGAAAAGGAACCTCCGCTACTGAGTGAAACTGAAGTTACAATACCACCCGGATCGACTGCAAGTACTGTACCTGTAGCATTAGTACCAGTTCCTAAATCGATTTCGAATGTATCGCTGACCGCATAACCTGTACCACCATCAGTAGGAGTACCGGTGATGCCTTTGATTTCCATTGCTGCGGTTGCTGCTGCACCTGCACCACTGCCACCGGTGAAACCAATGGTTGGAGTGTTGGTGTAGTTGTTGTTAGTTCCTGCAACTGTAACCGAAGCTACAATACCTGCACCCGCAATAGAAGCATTCACTGCTCCTTCTTGCGTTCGAACAACATACAATGTACTAGCATATTTTAAAAAATATGCCGCAGATAGAAAGTCAATTGATGTAGCGTCTGAGTTTAATGCGGGAGATCCAAATGTTTCCGCTAAAGCTGCTTCGTTAGCAACTAGAACCGGTTGTTCAATTGGTCCCCAATTAAAGTTCCCCACGAATGCCCCAGTAGAAGTATCAACTGCCGGGACTACACCCGTAAGATCAATTTCCTTTACTGTGATATTAGGAGACGCGAATTGATTTGCCATAATCGTGTCCTTTTCGTTTACCTATGATATGATTTCATAATACGGTTAGATTCTCAATGCTTTTATTTATAAAAAATTAAAAATCAGGATCATAAACTACGGACCAATTACCTCTTTCTATGTCTTCTTGTGACAATATTTCGTTGATCGCATCGGTACCATCATCGATGTATCCAAAGGGAACAATGTTATTTTCTATTTCTTCCATTCGATTGGCAAACATCATTTCTTTTAGATTGATGTCTGTCATGTCAGAGAAAAACTGAGTGGTTACGAAGTACCCCAGCATAACTAAATTCATAACCAGATCGTCATGATTTCCATCGGATGCCTCATAAGACTGTCCTTTACCTACGAAAGTAGACACTTCAAGAATAGTCTTTTCATCAACAAGTTCTAGTTTGTTGGTCTCCAAAAGATCTTTAAACCCCGAACAACCAAGACGCTTGGTTTTTCGATTCATTTCTACCCCAATGTGGGAAGACTTTACTGCGGAAGATACATGGGTATTTTCGTATTCAAGATCATGATAAAGACCATTACATACTACCCCACCCTGATCATTTGCTTCGACAACCACATAAGCATTATTGTAGACAACAGCGTACTTATATATAATATTAGGGAAGAGTATTGGAGAAATAGTGTTGTTCCGATACACAGCCACTTGACTAAAAGGGCGTGTCGTAATGTCAATAACAGTGAACGTAGAATAGTCCTGACCTCTTCCTTTCGAGACATCAACGGTCATGATGTACTCGTGGCTCGGCCGAGTTTCTGAATAGATGGACAATAGACCGCCCTCTAAGACCCGCAGAGGCGCTTTTGCTCGTAATGACATTAGCGTCTCTGCATTTATTAAAGTGTCGCCTGTTCCAAAGAAAGTGTTGCCAAATTCTTGGTCAAACTGTAGTTGGGAAGTGTTTGATATGGTCTCTGTTTTCCATTTCTCATCTCGTCCCGGCACATCCCACCAATCGACTCTGAATGGTTTGTATTCGTTTATTCCTTGATTTGCACCTTCCCAAATTTTATGGTAGATATTACCAATCCCATTGGCAGTCGAGGTTATGATAACCTTAGTATCTTTACCGGCAGAGACTACGGGGTAGGTTGAAGTGTAGAATTCAGATGCTCGCTCAACAAAAGCAAACTCATCGAGATAGAGCAGATTGACAGACATACCACGAATAGAACTCCCAGAGGTAGAAGCAGCAACAATCCTAGAGTTATTAGAAAAATCGATAGAACCCTTATTGAGAGTCTTACAACCAGGTTGTAGAAAGAATGGCAAATTCTCAAGCATGAGCGTGATACGTCCAAGCATTTCTCGTGAAGTGGAACCTTTGTTTGCGAGGACTGCGATTGTTTTTTCAGGTGTGAAAATTGCGTACCAGAGAAGATAGGCGACTGACGAAATTGATTTGCCAGATTGTCTGCAAGCAAGTACAATGTTAAAACGATTATCGTTAAAAGATTTGAACATACGTTCTTGATAGGGATAAAGATTAAAAGGAACAAGTCCCCTATCCAACGAAATAATTTTGAGATAGGTTTCCGCAAAATAAGCGGGACTATCCATACATTTTTTATATTCAAGAACCTCGTCCTTTGTCCATTCTTGAACTACACCGTCTTTCTTTACCAGATGATTGTATTGATAGGTATCATTTGACATTCGTATTGCTTGAGTCATCTTGTTCAATCACCTTTGCTTCATCTTTTAATAATCGTTGTAGATCAGTAGTGCTTCCTAAAAAAACATTGTTGTTTGTAATTTGTTTTGTTTCAACTTTTTCCGGTAAAGTAATATCTTTATGTTTTTTATTTAGATCCATAAGTTTATCAGTAACGTCTGCTACATTCTTTATCATACCAGATAAGACTTCGAATGCGCGAGGATGTTCTGACTCACGTGCCACTTCAATCATAAGATCAAGACCCCGCTTACCACCCTCAATCAACTCTAAGTAAGTGTCCCGAGAGGTCTCGTAATCTTTACTAATGTTTGGATTTTCATCTTTCATAAGTTTTTATACTTTAATTGTTATCTATGCGCTGTGCTGCTTCAAATCCAGCAGTCAATACAGTCGTTCCTGTACCAAGAACTCCTGAATACTCCTTGATAATAAACTCAATGTAGATAGGTGTAGTAGTGCCTATTCCTGTCAACTGGTTAGGTGGGACTGCCGCAACATCACACTTCAACTGAATTTTAATATCTTCATCCATTTGAAACCATGCTGGGTTCGTATCATCTTGTTCCCATTGAACATTAGTCACCCCTGCTTCGTTACCGTTTAAATTCGTTGTTCCTTTGAACAGGAATATAGTGTCGTAACCGCTAAAATTAACTGGCGAATTCGGGAAATCACTAGATCGTGTAGTATTGCCAGGTAATCTGGTGCTCTTAGTATTGTCTAGGTAACAATTCACTTGGATTTGATAATCATCACCAAAACCTGCAACATGTTCAGATGCATCTACCCAGTTATCACTGGCTATAGCAGGAGTAACACTGTTTGTAACTACGGTTCCTGTACTGAAATTATCAATAAAAGAGTTTGCAACTGTAGCATCACCGTTATTAAATAAAGTGACTTCGGTAAATACCTGACCTCCGCCTGATGCACCATCTAAGTCTATATCAGTAGATGTTGTTGCAAAGGCAAAATTGATAACTACTGGATCATCTGCCACAGTAATCGTTGCAGTGGTTGCTACTTCAGTTCCGCCAGTCACAGCATCAAACAATTTACCAGTAAATTGTTCACCATCATCTACACCGTCTGCGCCTCCTGCTCCCGCAAGTGTCACATCAACAGTGGCAGGAGAGAATGATGTTCCATTCCATGTAACAGTAGTTCTTGCAGTTGGGGTATTGCCAGGAGGCACTGCCGTAAAGTCAGCATTAACCGTTGTACCATGAGTGATATCGAAGTAATATGTTTGCGCGGCAGACCCTGCTGCTTCACCGAATGTAAAGGTAACTGTATCACCTTCGGTGGGTGACGTAGTATTGGGCGTAACAGTCGGAGCATTTGCAGGAATAACTGTGCCATCTATTACATTAAAAGAATGAGTTTGTTTTCCGATATAACTAGCATTGGTTGCTACTTCTAAAACATATCCCCTTGTTCCGCTGGTAGCATTTTCTTCCACTTCTAATTCTATACTAGAATTTCTAGTACCGTCCGTGGTTTCAGTTCCGCTGTCTCTGCTCGGAAAATCTACTGCTATATTTCCGCCGGTGCCATTAACAATTCTCCAATACAGCGTAGATGCATTGGGCATATTTGAATGAAGCACACTAAATTGATATGTTGGATTAGCCATAGTATCTTATCTATTACTGTTCATAAGTTGCTGTCATAGTGACAGTTATGGCATCTAAAAGATCTAGTGTTGTGCCATCTCTTATACTAAGAGTGCCGAACACATTGCCATTTGCTTGCGTAAGTGATTCGTCCCGCGAGACCCAAACATGACTACCGCTTGCGTCTAACCATGATCCGGTAGTGCCTGAAAATAATGCCGATGATGAACCGTCGAGATCGAATCTGATATCGTAATCGCTTGACGATCCTGCAAGCAACCATGTTCTGGCGATCGGAAGGTTGCTACTACCGGAACCGGTGCTTGTATCAGTGAATCTGAAATCACCGTCTGATAGAGAGTTCCAACTAAATGTAACTTCTGCTTTGTCCGGTCCAGGTGCAGGTCCGGAATTTGCAGTAGCATTTACTGTTGCGCCAAGATCAACCAAAGTCGTTGCTCCTCCATCATTAATCTCAGCAGGACCAGAGACACTATTGATTGCTGCTGCCTGATCTGTAATAGTCACGGTTTGTTGCGGTGCTGAATTACCGTAAGTATCACCAACCGCATCGATGGTGACATTTTCGTCCCCTTGATATACAGGATCGCTTATTACACTGTAATTCTTTGTTACCGTACCGCTACCCGAAGTAAATTCTGCTGCGGTGATTGCAAAAGTACCATCGGTGACCCTACCCGAAGCAGTGCCCGTAATTGTAACCGTAACATCTTCATACGAACCACCGTTTACTTGCGTTGCTACGATAGTATATTCTATTGGGAAACCTTCTGTTACCGGTGTATTGGTTGACGCAGTGTAAGTAACAGTAGGAACAGCATCAGTAATATCAACCGTATCGGATTGACCACCCGCAGTCAAAGTTAGAGTTTCGTTTTCAATCGCAACATTATCATAGACAGCAGTGACATCAATAAACCCACTGTTACTGCCACCCATTGTAATGTTTCCAGTCAATGCTACATCAATATCTGCTGCTTGAACACCTGTAATTGTATAGGGAACAAGAGTACCGTTTGGAATATTGGTGCCCGAAAGGGTGAACCTAGCAACACCGCCTTGTTCTGCAATACTTGATACATTGAACGATCCAGCATTGTAAACAGTTGCAGCATCTACAAGACTAAACGTATCACTTGTTCCAGTTCCAGAAATTGTAATCGTCTGTGGACCTTCATAAACATCACTAGAAGTCGTGGTAGGACTGATTGTGACCACACCACTATTAGACGCAAATGTAGCAGCAGTAATAGTAGTCGATCCAACATTAGCACGTGCATCACCAGTAATCTCATATGCAAAATCCGCATAAGTGGCGGTGTTCTGTAATGTTTGAGTGACAGTGAAACTGTAACCATCGCCTTCTGTTACGGTTGTAGCAACCATGTCGATTAAATTAGTTCTTACTATTCCTGCTTCATTGACGGTAACTGTTTGTTGTGCGGTTTGACCACTGTCATCACCGGTAACCGTGAACGTCCAAACTTCGGGACCAACAAATCCTGCGTCTTCTGTTGTAGTGACAACAACGTTTGCATAGGTTGGTGAGGTAAAGTCACCACTCGAAGCACCAGCACGTCCTTGAGAATCACCGGTCAATGCCCAACTAACGGTTTCGCCAACAGAATTGGTTACACTCAAATCTAGTGTTATGTCATTGCCTTCCGTTACAGGTGAGGCAATAGTCAATCCATATGTAGGAACAAGGTCTGTCAAATCGAATTCAACTGTATCTTGTATTCCTGTGCTCTGACCTGTAACCGTAATGGTGATAGTCTGAGTCCCCTCTTCCGTTGCAAGAACAGTTGTAGGAAGATTTAGATTTGCATAACTTGTTCCGCCCCAGATGAAAGTTCCGCCAGCAACACTGTATCTTCCGGTGCCATCATCTTCAATTGCGTAGTCTACATTTTCTCCGACAGAGTTGGTAACATCCAAACCAATAACAACAGTGTTACCTTCTGTGTATGATCCTGCCGAAGTCAGAACTGTGTATACAGGAACAACATCAGTGATCGAAGAGTTGAAGGTTGCAATCGCGGCACCGCCAACAGTATCTGAAACGTTCACTACGAATGCTTGTGTGCCTTCTGGAGGAAGTTGATCTAAGACAGCAGTAAGATCCATGGTGGATGTCATGATCATGGTATCGCCGCCAGCAGTAATACTAGCAGCAGTTGTGCCTACTGTCAAGGTTGATCGTGAACCTGTCCTTGGAACAGAGGCAAAATCTTCGTCTTCTGCCCCAGTAACCCACCAATAATAATTTGTTCCGGGCGCAGTATTCTTTCGAGTAAATGCAAACGAACCAGATGCTCCTTCTGATATGGCAGTAGGTCCGGTGATTACAGCAGCACTAGGAGCAGCATCAACCATGTCAAAAGTATTCGTAGATATTTGAGCAGGAACATCGTGGTTTGTAATTCTAATCGTTGAGGTTTGTGTTCCTCTATAATACCCATCTACTGTGGTTGCAGATAATGTAGGTGTTTGTGATGCTGCGTTAAAAGCAATTCTTCCGCTGGTAGTTGTAATTCTTCCATCCAAGTCATCAAGGATTTCCCAAAGCACTCCATCAGAGGTAAGTGTTTCTGTGCTTTGATTGTAAAAATAATCACCGTTTGGATTGTGTTCGTTCGTTACAGTGATTGTCGGAACAATAGAACCGCCCTCAGTAATATCACTTTGAGAAACAGCATACTGTGGATATACAGAAGTGTCATTAATTGTTACAATCGCGCCCTGTTCTTGTGTATTGCTTGGGTTGAGATATGCTAACAATTCTACATTATTAGGATCAGCATGATAATCACTATAAGTAGCAGGACCCGTCAAGAAAACCCTGAACGTTTGACCACCACCGCTATCGGTAATAAAATCTTTTCTAGGATAAACATCAAAAGAAGCGGTGTTTCCTGATACTGTAATTGTTTGTCGTTGATTGAATCCAAAAACATTTGTTTGTGCCGCGTCCCAATCACCATATCCATTATTATACCCAATCCCACCAACACCAAAACCAGTTTGATCTGTACCAGGATGAGCAGTTAATGTGGCATCAAGACTTAAAGATGAACCAGTAGCAGTAGTTGCGTCTGCTAAGTAGTAATTTATATCACCATCAGGTAAATTGGTTCCGTTTATAGTAATAGTTTGAGCAGTTCCTGTTTCGTTAACTGAACTAGTCTGGACAATGTAATGAACATCAGCAATATTATATTCAACATTAAAAATTAATTTTCTGTAAGGCGCATTGCACCAATCTCTAATAATGATATTGTATTGTTCTAAACCTTCAGCATTTAAGAAAAAGTCGTTTGCAATAGTAAAATTAAAACTCCCAGATGTCGGAGTATCATAAACTTTACCTGGCACATTTCCGGGACCTGAATTTACAGGGTCTGCTATCGGTAATTCTGTTTGAACACCTACCTCTAAATCTTGCCACCCACCTAGTACTTCAAATTCTGTCAAAGCAGGAAGATCCTGTGTGATAGGATTCGACAAAGTTATTTGGTTAGTTGGTGCACCAATTACATTGATAATAGTCGATCCTCTATAAATTCCTAAACCAGTAATATCATATCCAATCCAATCAGCACTGACACTGTTTAGAGTAAGCGTAATATCGCCTTCGGTTGCTGGATTCCCTGCTTGTATACTAGGAGTTGCAGTGACTAATTGAGGAGGAATTGTCACAAAATCAGAATCAACTGTCGTTACGTGTTCTAAATACCATTTATAAGTTCCAGGATAAAGATATGTTTGTTCTGGTGCTCCTAGACCATTTAAAGAAGTTCCTGCTCCCACTACATAATTAACTGTAAGACCTTCGGGAACTGGTTCGTATGAAGGAATTAAAGTAATTACCGGAGAATTTAGCGAAGTTGTTTCACCAGAACTCTGAGAAGTTAGATTTAGATCCGCATTACTTTCGAGTAACACCTCTCCACCCAAATACATACCAGCAGGATGAACAAATAGTTTGAATAAATTTTTCCATTGATTTACAGGTATACCAGCACGAACAAGTATAGCAAATGTTTGGTATAACTTATCGTTGGTAAGAAATCTTAAAGAAGATGGACCAATTTTAGATATCAAAGATAACGGATTGTTATCGTCTGCTATAAGAAAAATGTTTTCTTTTGTGTAAATAACTTCTGGATCGATATCAAAAAAAGATCTGAAAAACCATTCGATAGAGTACTTAGAACCTTTTGCTCTAAACAACACACTTGAAAAATTAGCAGCAGCACGTTTGTCTCCTGACCCTTCAAAATAACTTCCGCCTAACAGCAATTCGTCTTCTATGAAATTTAAAAGTGTGATATCAGTCTCTGTAATATCACGAGCAAGGAAAAGATGGTTTAATAATTCTGTTGCATCATATTGATTTTGCCACTCGTAATATTTTTCGAGCAAAGTAATAAATTTTGGATAAGACGAGGCAAAATGTTCAGGTAGAACATTTTCGATATGAACGTCCCGTAAATTTAATTTACGTCTTCTCTTGTCTATGAAGTTATCGTGTGCCATAATTCTTATTTATGCCGTTGGAAATGCTTGTGTTGGAACAGCGAAGTTAGAAGTATATCGTGCGACACCTTTTGTGATTCTAAAATCTTCAATGAATCCTCCCCAGGCAATGCCTGACGCATTACGTGTTGCATCCATTATTTGTAAAAAGTTTGAACTATAGTCTTGAGTATCGTTCGTTTCAGTACGTCCCAGAACACCGTTGACAAAAATTCTTAGGTCAGTGCCTTCTCGTGTTACTGCTACGTGATTCCATGCGTTAAGATTTAAGGGAGTTCCAGAAGTATCAAAATTACTAAATCCTCTAACCACTCTTACTTCGTGAGTAACTGCGATTTGTTCTAACCCTAAACCGTCATTCACCCCGTTAGTTGAATGGGTGGTTGCCATCTCGTAGTTACCTGACTGTAACGTGTAAAACCACCCTTCCATGGTGAAATCACCAGCACCTAATACTCCGCCTGTGCCTGTGAACGTACTTTCAATTCTGCCACTAGTGCCATTTCCTTCCATTGACTTTGCTTGGAATAATGTAGTCAATCCCGCTTCCACATGGACACCATTAACTGTGACTAGTGAATTATTAAAAGTAGAAGCATCACTTGCGTATGTTGTAGGACTACTCTCACCATCAACTGCATTAACTAAGAATACTACGTTAGCAAAGTTGGGATCTATATTACTAGTGTCTGTAACCGTGATCGTAACTTCGCCCACTTCTGCTGAGTTCTCTGCACCATCTGGTATTGCTCGATATCTCCAAACCACGGTGCCACTGAATGGTGCCGCAGGAGGTGTATACAAGAATGTTCCTGCAAGCGCATCGATAAGTGTAACCGTACCTTGCCCAGAAGGTGGTTGATCTTCCACAACGTGGGTGATGTCACCAGTAGTTTCGAACAGATCGTTACTAGAAACATTCATAGTAATTGTTTCACTGCCAGAGTAATCTAACGAGAAGGTGTCATCAATTGCATCATCCACACCAGCATTAGAAGGTCCATTAACGGTAATGCTAATTTGTTCTACAACATTTTGACCAACATCAACACCAATGACAAAACTATCAGGTCCATAAGCATCTGGGTTAGGTGTGTAGATCCATGTACCGTCTGAGTCAACCGCCGCAGTACCAAACTCCGGAGAAGTAGTTATTTCATAACCCTGTATGTCATTTAGTGTATTCACTAATGATAAGGTGTTAGTTGCAGTTTGTCCTGAATCTTCTAGTATGTTACCAGGAAGACTAGCACTGTCTCCTGAAAGAATATTGGATTCGACTTTACAGAATGCAAGCAAACCGCCTGTATCGAAATCGAGAAAATTAGTTTCTACTGTTCTAATAATAGCAGAAGCAGATTCAACAACCTTATACATATTAATCTTCATTTCAAAATCTAGTGTGTAGATGATAGTTCTACGGGTTTCGATTGCTCCCTCGTAGTCATCCTGCATAACCACACCGTCTAATCTTATAGGAGTATCTTCTGTGACATCATATCCTTCTAGTGGTTTAACAGATACTGTATATTGAGGTGTGAAAAAAGGTATAATTTGTTCGACAACTTGAAGCGCATCATCTTGACTTCTTGCATATACGTTTAATTGAAATTGTAAATTGTACGGAACGGGGTTATACATCCTTCTTGCTCGCCCACTATCAGTAGTGTCGGCAATAGTTCGTTTTCCCACCTTAGACAATTGCCGTTGAGCATCATATTGAATAGCAAGAATTTCAAATGACATTCTTGGTAACTTAATAGCAATTTGTCTTTCTTGTTCTTCACCCACTTCCATCCCTGCGATTCTGTCAATAAAATCACGGCGAGGTGCATAAGACAAAGGAACCTTGGTTTGGTTAATAATTTCACCCGCAGAATTATGTCTAACAACATAAATGTTATTAAACAACGAACCGAAAACAGCAACAGACTTTCGAATTCTTTCGTGATAAAACCAATTAGTTAACATTAAGGATCTCCAAACGGATTAGACTCAGAGAAATCTAAAATTCCGTCTGCAACAGTTTCGAATATATCATTCTGATTTTGATTCATTTCTTTTTCACTTACAATCGTAGGTATTCCGACAGCATTACTTTCTAGTCCTATCACACTATCTACTGTATTAAATGAATGAAACAAACCATCCGAAGTACTTATATTAGTTATACTTAATATTCTAGCAGATGAAACGGATGCATCATATTCTACAACATCAGCATATATGTAAATTTGAGAATCCCCTTCCCCTTGAATCTGTCTAACCCTTTCGCCAACTTCAAACGCACCATTCTCTCCAAAAAATTCTGTTGTAAAAACTTCTGTAAAAGTCATTTGATATTGATGACCAAATATTTCTACGTTATCAATTTCTGCAATATTAGTATCAAAATTTTCTCCGCTAAATTCAAACAACTCACAAGACAATCTGAATACGGGTAAATTTTTCAATTGATAGAAAGGAGTTTCATCAAAAGTTTTTTGAATTTCAAATATAGAACCGGACAAAGGTAAAAATATTAGATCACCTTCCCTCGGTCTAAAAAAATTATTAGTGTCCTGCTCATGTTCGTATGGCGCTACTTGTTGTAACCATCTACGCCGAGAAACCACAAAGGTTGCTTGGTCACGAATCTCTACACCAAATTTCGTGAACAAGTCACCCTCGCCATCGAACCCTTCTACATTCTCAATGTACATTTCTATTTTATATGCATCATCAAAAACAGCAGAGGTTTCATCGCCAAAGATAGTGTCTTGATTTACAGAGTCACGAGGCAGGTAATAAACATCCTGCCCATACATTTTTAAAGACTCGACTATCAAGTCTTCGTATAAGACCTGCTCTGATCTGGCACCTTGTGAAAAATACTTATTAGTTGCCATTTATTAACCTACGAAGAAATCTGGCGGTAACTCTTGCTCGATTCTTAACTTCTCTTCTAACTTTTCTAATTCAGAATTAGCATCATCAAGCATTTGTCGCGCATTAACAGTAACACCTCCGGGTAACTGCATGCCTTCAAATTTAGACATGTTGATACCCCACTGTTGTTTAATTAAAGCAGTGAGATAATTTTTTACAAACATATCATTATAGACGCTAGTAAATGAATCCGGATCAATAGCAGAATATATTTCAGCAACAACGTAATCACCAACCCTAAGATCATCATTGATCCATTCGCCCCAAATATAAAGACGATCTTGATGCCTAGACCAAGAAGTTTGCGGATTGCCGTGAAGAAGTTGATCCATAAAATCTAAGTACTGTTCAAATTGAATGTAGTAAGACAACCCACCACCAAAATTTAAAAAGTCACCCATACTATTTAACATCATTTGATATTTAACATCAAACATATTAACAGTAGAAAATGTTGGATTAATAGGAAACAGTTGTGAGATATATAAAACCTCACTCGAAATCGGAATCCAACCGTTATCGACATCAGTTTGCGTAATCAAATGTTTTAAATAAGTACGATAAGTTGCATCACTATGGAACTCTTGATACAACTGAATAGTATCATCGACTTTATCTTCTATCTGATCTTCATCCACATTTATTTCGATCACAGGATCACCTAACCTTCGAAGGCAATGATCGATCAACGTTTGTCTGGAATTAGGTTGTGCCATTTAGATACCTTTTACCTGTATTTATACATTGCCCCAGAGGACTGCACCAGCAGAATCGTAAATAACTAAATTTGTGCCAGCGGCATCTCGGAATTCAACACCCGTAGTAAGTTTCAAAGCATCTACATTTTCAACATCCATTACCTTTTCGCCACTCTGATCGGCATCAATGTGAAGTTTTCTTTCAAGGGTTCCACCAATCACTGTTGAGATCTCAAAATCTGCTTCTTCACTACCGTTTGTTCTTACTCTTGCGATAGACTTGACTACAGACATTTCTACGCCAGCATCTGAGTCAATAGAATTACCTGCTTTAAATGCAAGTTGTTGAGATCTCGTTCCAGAGACGCTTCGATGATTTAAAGTAAGTGTGCTAAGACTGCCAGTTAACGGGTACCCATAATCATAAAGAGTAAGACCACCTTGTCCAACCAACAATCTTTCTTGATCGCCAAATGCATTGTGCTGCATAACTATGAGGTCAGAATACATATCCTCATCACCGGGAGCACCGTTTACCACTGCTCTTATGTCTACACCGGGAAAATAGTTACCACCTGCTCCAGTCTGATCAATACCTGCGAAAACAATACGACCTAATTCATCACCACTGTTTACTCTAACATCGTTAAGAGTGTTGTTATCAGTTCCACGTGACTTACCTAAAATTAAATATGGAGGGAACTCATCAGCACTAGTTCTGGTAATAGCAAACGATGCTTGATCTGCTCCAGTTCCAGTAAGAGCAGTACGAGGCGTGACTGGCGAGTTGGTTGGGAATCCTCTGGTTTCAAAGGTTCTAAAACCATTACCTAAATTTAACTGATAACCATCTTCTGGATCAATCTGTACATGATAAAAAATACTCGCAGAATCCCCTATAAAACCAAGAGCTTGTATCTCTTCAGTAGTAACTCTCCCTTCGTCAGTTACTAATTGTAGAGTTGGAACTTGATAAAGATCACTGAAAGCAGTCTTACTTACGACATCGCCATTGATAGTCAGTACATCAGTATTGGCAATTTCAGTACCAAGATTCGGTATAGTTAGTCCATCACCATTAACACCAGCATCTATCGCAGTTGAGTCTAGTGTGGTGATACCAATAACGTTTAAATTTGGTGTTTGGAATATTGTATCATCACCACCAGTAACCGCTAAGATGTTATCAGAGGCATCATCCACAACCGCTAAGGTAATATCTCCAGAAGCATTGTTGCTAAATCTAATACCTTCGCCGGGATCAGCGATGACTAACTCATTGACGCCTGAAATATCAAAATTAGTGCCACTGATACCACCATTAGCTAGAGTCAATCCCTCAATACCGCCGCTGGCAATTATTGTACTATCAAATGTTGCTACACCGTCTTGAGTAAATGTTAATGCATCAACCGGACTGCCAAGATTTTCAGATCTAATAATTAATTTATTGAGGTTGGCGGAGCCAGTTCCTTGATAAAAAAATCTCCAACCATAACCAGTACCATCACCGTGATTACCTAAATAAATGGAAGCATCTTCACCATCTAAACCACTACCTCCAATATAAAGTCTATCTTCGGTTTGTGGAAAGGTGTTTCCTACCTTGACCAGTAGTTTACCATCAATCGTCGTTGAGTCGAGTGTGGTGATACCATCTACGTTTAAGTCGCTATCGAATTGACCACGATCAACAGATAGTAAAGTGGAGTTGTTAACTCCACCAACGGTGCTCAGAACCAAATCATAATCCGCTAGATCGTCTGTAGTATCAGTAGCACCCGCAAATGCGCCTCTTTGTAATTCTATTCCGGTGGTTCCAAGTCTCAGTGCAGTTTTATTACCTCGTCCGGTAACAGCACTCAAAGTATCATTAGCATTGATACTTGAAACAGATCTTCTAGAAATTTGACCAGTACTTGGATTAATTGCTACAAGAGTATCTCTGGTTTCTGAATCTTGTAACCCAGTAAATTTAATATGGTAGTTGCTAAAAATAAGCGGAACTCTTGCAGAGTCTGCACCAACTGCACTGAGACTTGCCCCTCTATCAGTTACACTGCGAAGAGTATCTCGTTCTGTCAGTCTAGAAACAACGCCTTGTGATCCACGTTTAACTACCCCTGATTCTGCTCCTCCGGTTTGAACGAGAAGCATATTATAATAACCGACACCATTATCAATAACATTTTGTTCAGTAATTATTGGCAGACCATTTGTATTTTCTAGATCAAAATCTATACCACCAGCAAACACAGATCTTATATTAGTTGAATCTCCTGCTGTTGTGACATCTTGTAAAGACGGAACCTCAAAAGCAGAAGGAGCAAGATTTCTTACAGTCAATTGCTCAGTGTTAACGTCCCACATAACCGCATCATCAACATCCGCAATAGATGGCCAAGAACCAAAATCTTGTTTCACATAAAAAGCGTCAGCGTTTCTAATAGTCAATCCGTGCGTAGTGATTGACGCAGTCGTGCTGTCACCACCAGAAACAGCAGTAGTAACTTCTTGTAACGTAGTGGTATCTTTAAAAGCAAATGCCCCTACGTCACGATAACCCACACTATCCTGTGGTCCCAAGAAAAGTGCATTACCATCTCCTGCTGGATTATATTTGGCAGGAAGTGTGCTAAAATCTTTGATGCCGTCGATGATAAGACCATCAATTTTAAGACTTCTTGTAGTAGTAGCAAATGCTTCTGTGCCAATTGTTTGATTCGAATTATCGGTTACTACTTGGAGAGTCCAAAAATCGGTATTCTGATTAGCAGCATTCCCTAATGTTCGTGTACCAACACTATCAAACGTAGTAAGTTTTGTAGGATTAAATACAGGAACTACAAGACTTGTATCAAAAGGCGATGAAGTAGGTAAAGAAGATCTGTTTAAATAAAACTGGTTTCTAATGTAAACATCTTCTGCACCAGTCGAGTCTCCGTTGTTAAGAACAAACTCCCAAGTAAAATCCTCTAACGGTTTGGTAGCACCGCTTTGCAAAGTGACTCTAAATGCGCTATCGGTTCCTCCAGCATCTGCAAGACGAATAACGTCAAACTGTCCTGCTGGCGTTCCGGGATTTGTTAATGCAGCAGTAAACCCACCATCTAAATCAATAGCGTTAGTAACATCAAGTCTTCTCGATAAAGTGTCTGCACCCGTTTCTGATGCTTTGTCTATCGTAAAATAATTTAACGGTGTATGAGCAGTTGTTTCTACTACTGTTGATACTACACTATCTCCGACCAAACCTAATAAAGTTAATTGGTCGTCTACGTTGAAAGCAGGTGAAAGTCTTAACCCACCCGTCAAAGTCAGTTTGTTATCAGTAGAAGCACCGTGATCTGTTACATATTGTAACGTAGCAATGTCTAGTATATTACCAAGAGTTCTATCTACTACACTATCAAGTGCAGTAAGACCTAAAATAAGAGTATTATCTGATACTGCATCTGATAAATTAGTCGTGCCTACCGTTAATCCACCAGCACCTATGTTTGCCCTATTTGTATTAAGTCTATCATTTGAATAAGTTAGACTGCCATTATCTTCTAACTCACCGTCTGTTCCTGCTAAAACTATTCTAGTCGCAGTTAAATCAGATACTTTGGCGGTTCCTAATGTAGCAGAGTCGCCACTGAATCCCAACGCAACTATTGGTCTGGTTGTAACATAACCTTCATCGGTAACGTTCTGTAAATCCGGATTCGAGAAAGCAGAAGCAGATGCTTCGCGGGTTCCTACTGTTCCGTCTGCGGCAATAGTTACAATAGTAAATTCGGTACCTTGATCAGATAGTCCTGTAACAACCAACCCTGCGTTAGTTGCATCAATCGTGGTGGAATCTAATGTAGTACTACCAACAACCGTAAGATTGTTCCCCACATCAAGATCACTATCAGTGTGAATAGATTTGTTAAAAGTCCAATCGTCGTTTGTATTCGAATATAAAAGAGTAGCTGCGCCACCAGTTCCTAAATTCAAAGTGATACCGCCGCCATTGGCATCGGACGGTTGTGTTGCACCATCTGCTAAAGTAATATTTTTATCGTCAACCGAAAGTTCTGTACTGTTTATAACTGTAGTGGCACCATCGACTCGAAGGTTTCCTAGTACTACAAGATCTTTTCTTACGGTGACAGAATCAAATGTGGATATACCCGAGACATCAAAATCAGCAACTAAGTTTAAAATAGTTCCATCGAAAGTGAAGTTGGCATCGTCTTCTAATTCACCAGAAGTTCCTGCGATCACTACCCGATTATCTGTCAGATCGCTCACTGCTGCACTTGCTAATGTTGCTTGGGTACCGACACTCAAATTAGACGCAAAAGTAGCACTATCGGCAGTTATCGCAGAAGTGCCGCCTAAAAGAATATCTAAATTCGAAGTATTACCAACTGTCAATACTTCGTTTAATCCCAAAGCAGACCCATCAAGGATTGAAGCATCAACTTCTAAAAATTCTACACTGTCTCCCGATACACCTGATCCGAGATTCAACAGTTTATATGTTGCTTGTGTGTCCGTTGCGTTTGCTGCGAGAGAGATACCACCATTTAAATACAATGGTGTTGAGGTGACATCATATCCAACAGGTCTCGTAGGATCTGTGACAGTAGTTAATGTTTCGCCTGTAAAAGCAGTAGATTCAACTGTTCTTCGAGCAACTTCATTAGAACCATCGATTGTTAATACTTCTAATGATTCAGTACCTATCAGTCCAGTTAGATTTACCGCTCCTACTATTGTGGTAGAGTCTAATGTTGTAATACCATCAACATCAAGTGTTCCTACTATTGAAGTAGAATCTAATGTTGTAATACCACCAACATCAAGATCCGTTGTGACATTAATATTGGTGGCAGTTAATGTGGTATTACTAAACGTTAAGTCAGCATCGTCTTCTAATTCACCATTAGTTCCAGCAATGACCACCCGACCACTGGTTAAATCTTCTACTTTAACTGATGAAGCATCGATGCCAGCATTAGCATCAAGTAAACCGTCAATAGTTGTTTTATCGAGAGTAGTTTCTCCCGTTACATCAAATCCTCCAACTATCGAAGTTGAGTCTAATGTTGTAATACCATCGACATCAAGTGTTCCTACTATTGAAGTAGAGTCAAGATTCGTTACTCCCTCGACATCAAGTGTTCCAACTATCGAAGTTGAGTCTAATGTTGTAATACCATCTACGTTAAGATTTACACCAACTTGAAGTGATGTTCCGTCGAAAGTAAGATTAGCATCGTCTTCGAGTTCGCCAGCAGCACCAGAGAACACTACACGATCCGTGGTCAAGTCTGTAACGCTTGCGCTTGCAAGAGTTGCCTGAGTAGTTGCTTCTAGGTTTTGGACGGTAGCACTATCCCCCACAAAACCTTGCGCGATAATTTCTAACGTAGTAGTTCTTCCGCGCTCGGTTGCGGTTTGAAGTGTTGTGTCATCACCATCGAGAACATTGTTGTCAAGTTCACGAAGAATTACTTTACCAGGAGTTGAACTACCAAGAGTTTTTTCGTATACTAAAAACTGATTGACAGTGTTAGAAGATCCTAATAAATCTGAATCGATTGCTATTGCTTCTGTGCCAGATCTAGCACTCGTTGGTCTTATAACTAATCCACCAACCTTGATTGGTTTATCAGCACTATCATTAAGTTCTACGGTTTCAAAAAGACCGTAGGTTTCTTCTCCGGTAAAAGCAATTTGATCTAATGTAACGAAACCAACACTGTCATTAGAACGAATAGCAACAACGGTTGGTTGTCCCGAAATGAATCCTTTGGAGTCGTTGTTTATTAATCGGACTGGTCCACCCAAATTAGCAGCAAGGTTAGTAGAGTCTCCTCTGCTTAAAACGAAATTTAGATTAATCAGACTATCGTTAAACGCAATATCTTCAGCAAGTCTGACACCGACGAAAGCACTGTCGTTTGTCAAACCATAGTCAGCAACAATAACTGTGTTCGAAGTTTTTGATGCTAATGCTTGATCGCCGGTATTGCCACGAAGTTTTACTGTGTTGCTGAATATAACAGGGTTACCTGTTTCACCTTGATCAAAACCAGTCTCTGTTCTTCCTGAAACAGAGTGAAGGGTTTCAAAAGTCTCGTCAAGGTTGACAACATTAATGTCTAAAATTTTATATTCTTTAGTAACAGAATCTTGGAAGACCAACGGAATCGTATTGCTGATCTGTGATATGTCTCCTACTCCAGGATCTTTAACAAAGATTTGAGGAACATTAATAGCAGTTGTAGAACTATCAAACAAAGCAAGTTCAGTAAGGTTTCTGTAACCTATTGAATCAGCAGTAGTATCGACTACTAATGCTTTTCTATACTGTTGTACGCTACCGTCTAATATACCACCAGCATCATTAGAAGTTCTATTTTGTAATGTATCAGATTTGAAAAATTTTGCTCTAATGCCATTAGGTGTAGTTGCACCACTTGTAAAGGTGCTCGCTGCATCACCCGATGCGATTGTAAATTCAGTGACTTCTCTTAAAGTAGGAGGATCAAAAGCAGTAAAGTTAAAATCTCTTTTACCAATTTTATATGGAATTGGCGCATTTGCGCTGTCCATCACAAGCAGTTGTATGCTGTTTAAACCGACAATCCCAGGACCACTAACGTCCCCATCTGTTGTGTTAATGTTGAAAGCACCAGTGATTTGTAAATCACCTTCAATTAATGAATTAGTACCGTCACCGATAAAGAGTGCTTGTTGGGGAGACTGCCCAGTAAACCCATTAATTTCTACACCGTAAGTGTTAGAGTTGTTACCCGAAAACGATCCTCCACCCGGTAAAGCATTAACGACTATACCTTCGGTAGTTGTATTTCCGGTTTCAGTAACAGATTGCAGAGTAATTTCTGATTCGTTAGTAAATGCTAAATCGCCTAGTTTACGAAATCCTACACTGTCATCTCCAGCAACAGTAGGGTTCGTATTTAGAATAAGAGCATAATCATCATCTGCTCCTGCTTCTGGTAATTTTCCATCTCCGAATGCTAGACCATTAACCTTGGGTCTTTTAGTAAACCCACGGGTACCATCCGCGTTCGAAAAGAACAACGAATTATCGCTGTCAGGATTACCTGGGTTGGGTTCTGCCTGATCTAACGACAGATAAAGATAACGATCGGCATCTAAATCCCCTGCCGATTTTCTAACTACTTTACCTGCTAACGATATAAGTCTTCTAGCCATTTAATGATTCCAAAAAACTCAATGTGAGTTCGAGTTTATCTGCTTGATCTGCCCAAATAGCAATCTGATTGCCTTCTTGAACTACTAACTTTCCTGTTAAAGGAGATACTGCATCGTTCGATTGAACACCAAATTCTTTAACGAGGTAAGTGCTAGTGTCGGTTCCTACATCATGGTGGACAAAGTTGACATCATAAGTTGCGTCATTCGCAATATTCGATATCTGTGCCATCAAAATAATCGCAGAAACACCTGCGGGAACTGTATATACCACATCAGTTCCCCTTGCTTTTACTGCTTCGGTAGCATCTTTATCCTGTATGATATAGGTTTTAGTTTTAAACTGATTTAATGGAGTGGCCATTTATGATCCCTCTAATGCCAGAATGTATGGTGTTAACACCGCAAACAACGATCTGTCAAAAGTTGTTCCTGTAATTGTTCCTGATTCACGGTTGATAGTTAAATCACCACCAATCCTAAAATCACCTAGTTCATCTGTTGCTGTGAAGTAAACCAAACCAAAGTTAGGTTGTAGCGACTCAGCAGAGTCAAATACGATTTCGTTTTCTTTTCTCGGTATGCCACCGTTTTGTGGCACTGCCGCGAACATATTAGTACCTGATCCTACAAACTCAAACGTGTGGGAAGACGCACTAATCAATGATCTCTGATGGAAATCAACCTTTTGTTGTCCTGCCGCATTTTTATTTAGGGGTGGAGCAATCGTTAATTCAAAACTTCCTGTTTCAGGGAGAATAGAAGAGTAAGTAAATACTGAACCACTTGTGCCTTCAACCAAACGATTACTTGCTCCTACGGCAATATAATCACCTGTGCCGCCTACGGTTACTGCTTCACCGAATCTATCATCCGTGCCAGATCCATTAGTGTCTCCGTTAAATTGAGGATTCTGTGGTTGTAATATAGCAACCTCTGCCCAGTTTGTTCCTGCTCGTTCTACAATATATGCGGCAGCAGAAGAGTCGTTATTAAGCACACTAGAGGAACCGTTAACTGCTCCAATGATAGCGATATCGCCAGTATCATTCATGTCAAGAGACTGTCCGTATCGAGTATTGGTTCCAGCGCCGAGTTCTTGATTCCCTCTACCATTCGAAGGATAGACGGTTTCTTGTAAATTCCATGCTCCTTCATCAAACTGGAAGAATTCTGCTCCACCTTCATTCTCGAAATATGCTAGTGCAAAATCACCTACACCATCGAATGCTGGACCAACAGGGTTTGATAATTCAAGCGATGTTGCCGAGACAACATCTACAATGTAAGTTTGTGCCGGTATTGTATTAGGAACAACTGAAAATCCGGGATCTTCTGTTACAATAGAAGTTCCATAATAGATTTTCATTCCTACTTCAAAACCAGTAGTATCATCAACATCAAAGAAAACACTATTCCCTACTTGAGCAGGGACCGTAGTATTAAACGTTTCCCCAGTATCGGGTGAAGAGAACGCAGCATAAGAAGCATCACCGTTTATGGTTACCTCAAAGTTTGCCTCATCATTTTGACCTAGTTGAGATACAATGTTTTGAGATAAACTGAATACCCCAAATTGATTCTTGGTGTAATAGTAATGTACATTACCTCTCCAACTTACTAATATACTTGCCCCGTCTTCTGAAAGTGCAGTAGTCGGTGCACCCGATGTTGTTCCTTTCGGGAACAACAATTTTTGTGCTTTCTGAAATCCATTAATATCATTAGCAGAATCTCTATTGTAAATATTGACTGCACCATTTACAAATAAACTATCAGAGTCTGCTTCATTTGAGATCAACAAAGTGTTGCCATCTCCAGACATTGATAATTCACTACCCAATTTTCTGTTTGTTGTTGGGTTTGGTGATGAAGATACTGAATCAGTAATAAATTGTATTTGATTATAGTTGATTCCGTCTGTGGTCTGCAAAATATAAACAGCACCATGTAAGGTGGTAGAATTAGTGGCACCAACAACATACTTATTCCCTGTTTGATTCACAGCAATAGTCGTGCCTTCTCTGTTTGATGCTAACCTAGTTCCAAAGTTTGAACTTGTTGCTCCAAAAGTGTTAATCGGATTAGTTGTCTGTGGACGATCCAACGCATTCCAAGCAGTTCCGCTTCTTTGGAACACCTCTACTTCTACCGAGTTACTTGGTGAAGTGAAAGCAAGTATGTTATCGTCTTTAGATATAAGAACAGATTTACCTGTATTTGTTCCTTGGGGCAGATCAGTAGAGTTAACAACAACCTGATCATTATTAAGAGACACAGACCAGTTTTGTGTGATCTCATCTGATACATTAAGAATGGTGTAATAATACGAATCGTTCGCAAACTTAATTGCGTCATTGTAATTCGGTTTCTTAAAATCACCCAATTGTAATGAGTAGTTCGCGGAATCGGTGTTGATAATTCCATTCACACGAATAATATCATCATTCAGGTTATAATCTGCATGGAGATCACCGTTGTAAATACTCTTTGATCCTCCAGTTGCTACCAATCCAAAGTCACCAAACGATGAGTTAGAGTTGGTTAGAGAACATTGCGAACCGCTTTCTGCTTTAATAGAAGTGGAAGTTGAAATAGTAAAACAAGATACTAACTGTGCGTATGCGCGATTCTGCATCAAGACACCAATGCCATCAGCATTGAACTGTGTGAA
>Ga0209305_1000583_pt1 | contig 26081 bp, 20 predicted proteins | sample COGITO_mtgs_1103_FD_184792 | JGI IMG/M metagenome (GOLD analysis project Ga0209305, IMG submission 184792) | Pelagic marine microbial communities from North Sea - COGITO_mtgs_110321 (SPAdes) (version 2) | ecosystem: Environmental > Aquatic > Marine > Epipelagic ...
CTCAAAAATTGATGGTCTTAGTGTAACTCAATGCGCTAACAAATAAGATATTCGATAGCATAAGAAATTCAGTAAAAATCAGACAAAAAAAAGCAGCCCGAAGGCTGCTTTAGTATTCACGAGCAAAGCATTGATGCTTAACCTGCGGGGTTAGAATCACCATGAATCTTCTTATGACGAGCAATGATTTGCTCAGGCTTAAGAATAAACGTGGCCAATGCAGGTAACAGAATCAAAGCACCTAGCATGTTCCAGATAAACATAAAGACTAACAAAATCCCCATATCCGCTTGGAATTTGATCGGAGAGAAGATCCAGGTACCCACACCGATTGCCAAAGTAATACCCGTAAAGCTAACAGCCTTACCCGTTGACTTAAGCGTTTCGAAGAAGGCTTCTTGCAATGTCTTACCCGCAATAAGCATCACTTCTAAGCGGTTATAAATATAGATACCATAATCGACACCAATACCTACGCCTAAAGCGATTACTGGTAATGTCGCAACCTTTACGCCAATACCTAAGTAAGCCATCAGTGCCTGACATAAGATTGAGGTCAAGGCCAAAGGAATTAGAATACAAGCAATTGCGCGGAACGAACGGAATGTCGCAAAACATAATACGAATACCACTGCGTATACGAAGATCAGCATGGTATTTTGCGCATCACCAATGACTTCATTTGTTGCCGCCTCAATACCTGCATTACCTGAAGCAAGCTGAAAACGTAGAGGAGCACTTTCTAATTCTCCAGCAGCAATAGCGGCTTCAATTTCAGCCAATCCCATTGCAAAGTATTTCGGGTCAGCATCGTCGTCGTATTTTACTTTAAAGGCTTCAACTGCGGCGACAGCATTCTCTAACGTCTCTGCTTTATGATCATTTAAGTAGACAATCACAGGAGCCATTGAGCAGTCTTGATTCAATAAACTCGATGGAGCACGCTGAATTGAAGTGTTCAAAATAGTCTGATTACGAGATAAAGCAGACCATTTTAAATTACCCTCATTCATACCCTTAGTTACTAGCTTAGATACCGTCACCATAGAAACCGTTGATTGCACACCGGGTACATTCTCCATGTACCACATGAAACGATCAATCGCGTCCATCACTTTATAGCTATTGCACTGTTCTTTAGCCGTTTCTACCATCACTAAGAAAACATCAGAGCTGGTTGAATAATTAGACACCATATAAGCGTTATCTAAATTATAACGAGAGTCCTGACGAAGTTCAGGAGCACCGGCATCCAAATCACCGATTTTTAACGACTGGCTTTGATAGAGACCAAAAACAGCCATAACGATGGCAATGATAATAGGGTAAGGTGCAACTTTTTTACTCGCTATCTTAGAAAGCAACTTCCAAAGTTTTGGTTCAGCTTTCTCATTATTTTCAGCATGGCGAATACCTGATTTGCTGATGCCCACATACGACATAACCAAAGGAACCAATACCAAGTTAGTTACAATAATCATGGCAACACCCACACTCGCGGCAATCGCAAGCTCTTGGATAACACCAATTTCAATGAACAATAACGTTAGGAAACCAAGACCATCACTTAATAACGCCAACATACCCGGCACATACAAGCCACGGAACGCTAAACGAGATGCCATTAACTTATTCGCACCTTTACCTGACTCAATCGCAATACCACTAATAATCTGTACACCGTGACTGATCCCGATAGCAAAAATTAAGAAAGGTACTAATACAGAATATAGATCGATCGTAAAGCCCATAAGTGCCAAAGCACCTAGCTGCCAAACAACGGCAATAAGAGACGCTACGATTGGAATTAAAGTCCCTCGAATACAGCGAGAATAAAGGAACAATAAAATCGCCGTAAAAACGATGGCGGCCAAGAAGAACCAAACAATAGAAGTAACGCCATCTAACAAGTCGGCTAATTTCTTAGGTGTTCCTGTTGCATAAATGGTGATTTTATCGCTGGTAAAGCCATCACGAATTTTTTCTTCTATCGCACGAGAAAATGTCTGGTAATCCAGTTTTTCACCAGTATCAGGGTCAATCTCAATCAGCGGAATATCGATAATTGTTGAAGAAAAGTTATTGGCAACTAGACGTCCAACCTGCCCTGATTTCAGAACATTTTGTCGTAATTGCTCAATACTTTCTTCTGATCCGTCATAAGTCGCGGGGATAACCGGTCCGCCTTGAAAGCCTTCTTCAGTTACTTCCGTCCAGCGTACATTCGCTGTCCACAAAGACTGCATCGCTGAGCGATCAACACCCTTAATGAAGAAAACTTCATCATTAATAAGGCGTAATGTTTCCATATACTCTTTACTAAAAATGTCGCCGTCATTACTTTCAACCGACAATTTAATATTTGATAAACCACTGCCTAATTCATCTTTATGAACCAGATAGTTTTTAATAAACTCGTGCTTTAATGGAATGTATTTTTCAATACTAGAATCTAATTTAATTTGCGTTAACCCATAAGCAAAAACAAGAGTTAATATCGCTAAAATCATTAATACTAAAGGACGCGCAGCAAACAAAATACGTTCTAAAAAAGGTTCCGATTCTGGAGAGACCAAATAATGTTCTGGTTTAGAATTAACATCTTTCAAGTTAGTAGTCTTCTTCATAATTAAAAGCCTCCCTTAGCCATTGTGATTGACTCTTTAATCACTGAACCATTGACATCAATTCGCTCGACACCCGCCTCGCCAACAATCACGAGAGTGCCATCTGGGGCTTGAGTCACTGAGGCAGAGGTTGTACGACCCGGCAAAATAATAGATTTAGGTTCTTCTGAACGACGATTTAATAGAATAACAGAACCGCCATTACCAACCATAACAGAGGTTCTATCCGCTTTAGAGACACCCGCCATTAAGGTTTGTTCAGAGCCGGTATGTACTTTTTGCCACTGTATGCCACCATCAACCGAATGGTATAAATTACCGCGTAGGCCAAATATCAATACATTATCGTCTTTCGCCATGATGCCAAAAAATGATCCTTCATAAGGAGAAGGTAGAGCACGCCAGTTTTCACCCATATCATCAGAACGAAGAATTAACCCTCTTTCACCCACAAGCATTAAAGAACGTGGACCCACCATAGTTACACCATTAATGTGTAAACGGTCGCCATTATCTAAACGAGACGACCAATCACGCCAACTTTTACCACCGTCACGGGTGCGAAAAGCCATGCCATAAGCACCAACAGCGAAACCAATTTTAGCGTCATAAAACCAAACATCTAAGAAGGGCTTAGTTGAGCCCGTATTTTGATCGTACTGTGCATCTTCAAGCGCATACGTCGCATTTTCAAGATGTACTTCTGCGTTATCAATATCACTTAAATCAGCACTATTTTTAGCGTTATCTAATTCTGTAATAGCCAGTTCTTTGTTTTCACGAGCGCCTTTAACAATGGCACTGTTTGCAAGGTAGCCGTCAAATTGCTTAACCCAAGTTTCTCCAGCATCGCTACTGTGTAAGATCAATCCATCATGCCCAACAGCCCAACCCATGGTGGCATTTGGAAAATAAACGGCGGTTAAAGTCACTGACGATGGAGTTTGAGCCTGAGACCAGCTTTGACCACTGTCGTCAGAATATACAACGTGTCCATGAGCACCAACAGCGACTAAACGACTGCCAATACGTGTGATATCCAATAACAAACTTTTGTGAGCTCGATCGGTAGCAAGTGCGGGGGACTCAAGAGGGTCCTGCCATTGTGCCTGAGCAAAAACAGAAGATAGTAGACCCGCGACAAGCATAGTCACTTTTATCATTGATAATTGAGGAACAGCTGTAACGATCCGATTTCGAATCGAGTGAAATCTCATAAAAGGCTCCATTTTTATATTTTTTTTGAAGGGCCGCTAGTCTAGCTGACCCTTCGTTCATTATCTAACGCCGATATGTTACATAATGTTATTAGTTTACATATTAGCGCTTGCCACGACGGCGTAGCGCTGAAGGCGTAAAGTACTGCTCACCCGGTACTTCTATACTAAAATCGACCGTCCCACGCTCTTCGTTGTCCAGACCCTGTACATGATAACGACGGGCTTTAATATCATGGAAAACATCTAAGGTTGTCCAAGTTACTGGCATTTCATAATAGTTCTTCAAATAAGCCATGCTCACACGCCATAACTCACCAGCACTGTCATATTGATCGGCAACCGCAATACCCCAAGTATCTTCATCTATAAAAAAGCGACGCTTCTTATAAACATGTCGAGCACCTTCTTTCAAATTTGCTTCTACTACCCAAACGCGGTGCTTCTCATAACGAGTAAAGTCCGGATTTAAGTGGCCTGGCTTCAATATCTCTTTATAGGTTAGGTTATTACTGGAGAGATCGTAGTTATTATAAGGAATGAAAATCTCTTTTTTACCCAGCAACTTCCAGTTGTATCGATCTGGAGCACCGTTATACATATCGGTATCATCGGCATAGCGTAAACCATCTGCTGCGGCGATCGGTGTGTCATACGCTAAGTTAGGCGCACGGCGTACACGACGTTGGCCGGCATTATAACCCCATGCTTGACGAGCTTCTTCTACCTGATCGATCGTTTCATGAACCAGTACAGCACCACCCGCAAGACGTGCAGGAGCCTTAGTAAATGATAAATAATAGAAAAGAATGTTATTTAAATCATCAATGGTGGCTTTTGGATTATAAAAGTTGAATAAAACATCCTGCTGAACCGTTACTAATGAAAAACTACCATCTTGATGAACGGCTACTTCAGAAGATCGACGACTAAAGAACGTTCCACGCCAGCGAGTAATGTGATTCCAAATAGCTTCTAAACCATTTTTAGCAATTGGAAATGGAATACCACCATAGGCATAGCGTAAACCAGCACCGTTCTTATTTAATTCAGAACGAATAGCATTTTTATAGGTATTGTCATAAACCCACTCTGGCGCAGCAGCGGTACGGCGGGTTTTATAGATCGGCATTTGAAACGTATCGGGATAGGTTTCAAACAAGGCAATTTGTCCATCGGTCAAATGCTCTTTATAGCGGTCTTTATTAGCTGAACTAATAACAAATAACGGCTTATCTTGCGGATAAGGATTTGGATGATGCTGCCCTGCTTCTTGATAACTTAAAGCGGGAACCGTCAAACCACCACGCCATGGTGGAATATCGGCACCATTACCGGCGCGCTCCGCACCTAAAGGTGTTAATTCATTCTTTAAACGTTCAGCCTCTTGAACTGATACTGCTGCGCTGGCAAGCTGGCAAAAGGAAGCCAATACCAATACGCAAGCCGCTACCCTATTATTCTTTTTCATTCTGCGACCTCTAATTAAACCCACCGATGTGAGTTATCTATGCCGTTAGCATAAAGAAACTTAGGCTTAGGCTCAATGCGCCTAGCCTAGTAATTTATTTTAAGATGGAAAATTTATTCGTTTTTGTGCAAAAAACAGTCTACTTTTCAATTAAACTCTTACTGACTACCTCATAAACGTCTTTTGATAAGTTATCTTGAGCCATTATTCGCTGCAACTGTAGCTTCATTTGCTGAGCCTGAGAATCAACATAGCGACGCCATTTACTCAAAGGTGATACTAAACGCGATGCAATCTGCGGATTCAACTGGTTCAATAAAATAATCTTATCAGCTAATAATTGATAACCCGAGCCATCAAGGGCATGGAAGTTAATCAGCGATTGTCCCGCAAAGGCACCAATTACAGAGCGTACTTTATTAGGGTTTTTAATATCAAACGCTTCATGCTCCAACAGCTTATTAATATTCTCAATCGTGCCATATTCAGCCGAACCTGCCTGAACTGCCAACCATTGATTCACAACTAAGGGCTCTGCCTGCCATTTATCGTAAAAAGATTCTAATGCAGATTCTGCTTGTGCTTTATATCCCGAATTAACCATGCTCGCCAATGCCGCCATACTGTCGGTCATATTGTCGCTATTCTCAAACTGAGTCACCGCCAAATCACAATATTTTTTATGATCTGTTTTTAACAAATAACTTAATGCAGCATTTTTTAAACCACGCTGGGCCATTTGCTCAGGTTCTGGTAAATAACTTTGCTGAACGTTTAGCTTTTTATAGAGCTCGGCCAACTTTTCTGCCAACGCTTCCGCCAATACAGATTGAACATAACTACGCGCTTTATTAATAGCCAGAATATCAATCACATCTTGTGTTTCCCCAATGTATGACACACTCGGCAGCAACAGCATTTTTGCAAGCATCGCATGATCGATGTCATCACGTTTTAATACACTGAAATAAGCAGTAATTAAACGACCATCGACCTTAGGTTGAGTACCATCAGAAAACTGCTGCATAACCTCATAAATCACATCAAGTGCTAGGTTTTGCCCTGCATCCCAACGATTGAAACCATCACTATCATGCTGCATCAAAAACATTAATTGATCACGACTGTAGTCATAGTTCAGCTTTATGGGTGCAGAAAAATCACGCAATAGCGAAGGAACAGGCTCTTCCTTAACGTCAGTAAAGACTAATACTTGTTCTTTTTCGGTTAATTGGAAAATGCCTTTTTTATAAGCATCTCTTTTATTAATTAAACCCGCTGCTAGTTCGGCGTTTATATCTTGGCCGTTACGTCCTATTAATCCTAACTCAATCGGAATTAAGAATGGCTCATCACAAGATTGGTTAAACGTCAGCGTATAGGTTTTTGCAGCGCTATCGTAATAGCTTTCAACGTTGACTACTGGAGTACCAGCCGATTTATACCAACGTTTAAACTGAGTAAGGGAGGTGCCATTCGCATCTTCCATAGCGCTGACGAATTCATTAATGGTCACCGCTTGTCCATCATGTCGTTCGAAATACAGATCAGAGCCTTTACGGAACCCTTTCGCCCCTAATAGCTTATGGATCATGCCAACAATTTCTGAGCCTTTTTCGTAAATGGTAACCGTATAAAAATTAGCGATCTCCATAAAAGAATCGGGCTGTACCGGATGTGCCATCGGCCCTGCATCTTCAGCGAATTGAACCGTGCGCATAATTGATGCATCTTCAATACGCTTAACCGCTGCCGAATTCATATCGGCGGTAAACTGAGAATCACGGTAAACCGTAAAGCCTTCTTTTAAGCTTAACTGAAACCAATCACGGCAAGTGACACGATTGCCCGACCAGTTATGAAAGTATTCATGAGCAACAATCGCTTCGATGCGTAAGTAAGAAGCATCGGTTGCGGTTTGTGGATTGGCTAAGACACAAGAAGAGTTAAAAATATTTAACCCTTTATTTTCCATCGCGCCCATATTGAAATCATCAACAGCAACGATCATAAAGATATCTAGATCGTATTCTCGGCCGTACTTATCTTCATCCCACTTCATTGAACGCTTGAGCGCATCCATTGCGTATTCTGTTTTATCGATATTTTGCGGTTCAACAAATATTTTCAGCTCAACCTTGCGACCATTCATGGTCATAAAAGAGTCTTCTTTGACCATCAAGTCCCCTGCTACAAGGGCAAATAAATAACAAGGTTTTCTGTGGGGATCATGCCAGCTAACACTGTGTCGGCCGTTTTCTAAATCGCCCTGAGCAATCGCATTACCATTGGACAATAAGATAGGATATTTTGCTTTGTCGGCAATGACTTCCGTCGTAAAAATACTCATCACGTCAGGGCGATCTAAATAATAGGTAATACGTCGAAAACCTTCGGCTTCACACTGGGTACAAAACATGCCTCCTGATTTATACAGGCCTTCCAATGCGGTATTATTTTGAGGTTCAATGCGATTTGAGATTTCTAATTCGAAGGAATCACTCACTTTATGAATAGTTAACAGCTCATCTTCCAACAAGTACTCATCATCGCTCAAGCGCACTCCATCGATGGCAATGGCCAATAACTCTAGCTGCTTACCGACCAGGACCAAAGGTGCTTCAACATTTTCGTGCTGCTCTCGATTACGACGCATCACTAAACGACTATCAACCTGCGCATAGTCTTCGAATAAATCGAAGCGTAAATGTGTTTCTTCAATGACAAAGTGAGGTGCCTGATAATCTTTTAAATAAATACTTTCTGGTTGTGCGTCGCGCATCATCAAACCCTTTATAGTTTAAATTGTGTTTAGGTTTAGCTTAATAAGTAAATTCAATATGGTATGAAGAGAATTTTCTGAGATTAATAACGCCAGAATCAAGCAATAAATACTGGCCTTTAATACCCATTAATTTACCTTCAATTTCTGGTGTTTTATCAAAATTCAAACTGCTTACTTTGGTAGGATATTGTAAAACAGGGTATTCAAGTTCAATGGCGTCCATTTCTGGCAAATGGGTAATTGCACCTGGCCCATGTTCAAGCTCTATTTCCTGTAAGCCTTGCTCATATTGCTGATAAAGCTCATCACGAATACTCGTAAGCTCAACAGCGCCAGCTTCGCCTTTTAGCATTGCACGCCAGTTGGTTTTGTCAGCCAAGGTTTGCTTAAATAATGTTTCAACCAAGCCCGACAGTAAACGGTTACGCACTCTAAAAATAGGTAAACCTTGCGTTGCACCTTGATCACACCAACGAGTCGGTAACTGAGTACCACGAGTAATTCCGACTTTTAAAGCAGATGAATTGGCAAGATAAACGAAGTGATCCTGCATGCAAAAACTATCACCCCACTGTTCATCACGACACGTGCCTAGATGATAATGGCATCTCTCTGGACTCATAATACATAAATCACATTGCGGCAGTTTCTTAAAGCAAGGGTAGCAATAACCCTGACTGAAACTTTTATTCGTTTTACGTCCACAATGACTGCAATGAATTTCGCCAACATAATGCATTTTAATCGTCTCACCCACCAATGGGTTAAGATCGACAAGCTCATCATCCAGACTCATTTGATATTGAATCTTGGCGCCCGTGTCAGCATTAAGCTTAGTTACCATCTTATTAAGATGGCCAGATATTGTCGGCATAACGTTTCTTATATATTTAAGTTAATCGCGGGTTTTAATATCGGCTATTTGATAATCAAGGTCTGAGTATCATCGTCTTTACTCGACTTACAAGCCGCTTCCATGTATCCAATACGCTGATCAGCAGGCATATCGGTCATTTCTTCATAGCGAATCAAGGCTTCCATACACAAAACTTTTTGTTCACTATCCATTTTTCGACCATCAGGCCAGCGGCTCAACTCTAAAGCACCTTTCATATTTTGAAAGACTTCTGGCGTCATCGCCTTAATGAGTTCATCAACGGTCATCATTGTTACCTTTATCTTTTAATATTTCATTATTGTCTTGTACAGAGTTTGCGTGTAATACGCCACGGTTGATTGGCCATACAATGGCTATAACAACCCCAAGCAACGCCCCGGCAATATGAGATTCATGCCCTATATTTAAGCCGCCAAACGCGCCATCAAACATAATCATCACAACCATGGCGATCATCATAAAAGGAAACAGCCAACTGGGTAACTGATAACGCGGAACAGGGGCTTCACGATAACGATATTGCCGCCCCCAAACCCAACCCATTAAGCCATAAGTAACACCACTAAGACCTGCAAAATAAGGTCCCACTGCAAGATATTGCGCATAACCTGCGCCTAACGCTAAGATCAGGCTTAAAAAAACCAATGCCCTATGGCCATCGCTGTTTTCTATTTCTTTGGCTAATACCCACCACCAAAAACTGTTCATAACAATGTGCATAAGCGATAGATGAATCAGTGCAGGACTCCACCAGCGATACAGATCATTTTGCCAGAAGCTGGTGAAATCTAACTTTTCACCTGACCATAAACCAGCGTCTAATAACCAATCGAGCTGCGTAACAATACCCACTTGTTGCGCCGCATAAATAAGCCATAAAGCAATCATCACCATTACGGTTACGGGGAAACGACTGAACGCAATCGCCTTTTGTTGAGCATTAACTTGCCAAGGCATTTCGTTAGGCTCTGGTTTCGCAGATAGCTCACCTGCTTGCCATTGCTGAACCCATATCTTTACTTGTTCAGCATCTTCAGTACGGGCAACCCATAAATCTTGGCTGCCTTCATTAAGAATGACACGATGAGGTATTTTAGCCTGCCAAAGGCGATCGGTAATGGGGGTTAAATTAATATCAGGACTGGCCTGAAAAACTAAAATTGAACTCATAAATTATCGCTCCGCTTTATCAACCCGAACCCAAGCAAATTTGCCATTATTTAAATGGCGCTCACTATCCATTCGGTAAGCGACTAAGCGTCCATATTTTACCGCACTGTAATCAAGACAAGCGATATTTGAGCGAATTACGGCAGGAACGCCTGACATCCAATAATGACCAAAGAAAAGAGGTTTTTCGCTTTCAGAGTAATAAAGCAGCTTATCTTTTTCCTCTGGGGTGAGCCGAGCATGCGCTAGATCTACCGGTAACGGGTCGGGCTGAAACACAACATCGCTGTACACTTTTGGACTACGAGACCAAAATTTAGTGCGAAAAAACTGACGAACCATGCCATCTTTTGCCGTCATTGATCGGTTATCTGGCAATTTCAAGGATGTGCCGCGTAAAATTCGATCAAGGAATTGAAAGAGAAAACTGTCAGGATTAACCGACTCAGATAACAAACCTTTGTGCAGTTGATTACCCCCATAACGACCAATAAATTCATTAATCAGCGCATGATCCCAGCACGCATGAACCACCCGAAAGTGATCAAAGTCGATGAATAAAGGCAACTGGGTAAACCAATCTAGGTAATCTTTAAATTCTTGCGGATGATTAGCAAACTGCTCAACCGTTTGCTGCACAATAAAACTATTGCGCTCGGTATGAGGACGTAAATAAGGTCGCTTCACCCCAGCAGGCGCTGGAGTCATATACGTCACGAGATTGTACTCATGATTGCCCATAATCATATGGGCATGACCCGCATCGACCATAGAGCGAACAACCTCACACGCTAAGCGAATATGGGGACCACGATCAATAATGTCACCCAAAAAGACAACTTTACGGCTCTTATGCTGGTAAACGCCATTAATTTTGCGATAACCCATCTGCTCCAACAGAACAACAAGGGTTTCTCCGCAGCCATGAACATCACCAATTAAATCGTAACCTTGCTGCATTAATTAGCACCTGATTTTTCCCAACCCAACTTATTACGACACACTTCGTAAAAGTTATGATCTTTTGGGTGAATCAATTTTAATTTATGAGGTTTTTTACGAATAGTCACCGCATCGCCAGGAGCACACGGAATATGCTTTTGACCATCGCAACTGACCGTTGGATAGGTTTCGTTACTTTCACCAATCACCAGCTTAATCTCGCTATTACCGTCGACCACAATCGGACGACTGGACAACGTATGTGGGAACATAGGCACCAGTACAATCGCATCCAGCTTAGGATGCATAATAGGTCCCCCCCCCGATAAAGCATAAGCTGTAGAACCGGTAGGAGAAGAAACGATCATGCCATCTGCACGCTGATGATGTACAAATTGACCTTCGATATACAGATCAAAAGCGATCATTCGAGCGGATTTACCCGGGTGCAAGACAACGTCATTTAACGCCTCACCCGTCGCAATCGAAACACCATTTCGCTTAACTTCAGCATCCAACAAAAAACGCTGTTCTTCGATGTATTCACCATCTAGAACCGCTTGAATAGCGTCTTCCATATCGTCATCAGGACTGATATCAGTCAAAAAACCTAAACGGCCACGATTGATACCTAATACAGGAGTATTGTGTTTAGCCAACGCACGGGCGGCCCCTAACAAGCTGCCATCTCCTCCCACAACGATCACTAAGTCACAGATTTCACCCAACATTTTCTGAGTGCTCACCTGCATACCATGGCCCGGCATAATTTCAGCAATACGGTCTTGCAAAATTACGTGATACCCTTCTTCAACCAAGTAGGTTTTTAAACGGCGTACGGTTTCAACTACTTTTTTACTGCCTAATCGGCCAATAATACCGATATTGCGAAACTCTTCCATTTCGATGGATCCAAATCACTATTTGTTACTGTTTATATCATATTTGTCTATTAAAGGCTTGCCGAGATGCACAATCACATTAGCAAACAAAAAGTCTTTCGCCTCAAGCATCAAGCTGTGAGAGATCTCGCCTGGAGCCTCTGGGGACCAGCCCTTCTTATCCATTCTGCACCTTATAACGAGACAATAAATAGTGAAGCAATAAACAGCGCAACCTACTTCCCTATCGACGAACCTTGGCTGTGGCAATTGGATAAACACCCCGAAGCATTATCTGAATACCTTCAGCAAAAAAACACCCGTTTATTGGGCACCTACTTTGAGGCCTTATGGCAGTTCTATTTTAGCCAACACCCAAGCTTCACGCAGTGTATTTGCAATCTACAGATCAATGACGCTAATAGAACTGTTGGCGAGTTCGATGCCTTGGTCACAAATGCTCTAGGGCAAAACTTTCATGTGGAACTGACCTGTAAATTCTATTTAGAATGGCAAGATGAACAACATACCAAACTCTGGTTAGGACCTAACTGTGGGGATAGGTTGGATATTAAATACCATAAGACCGACACTCATCAGCTACCGCTATTGAAGACTGAGCTGGGTCAAAAGAATTATAACGAGCATATTTTCAATACTAATCCTGTCCAGCAATTGGCAATTTGGCGCGGAACGGCCTTCTCCCAAACTCACTGGATTAGAATTCAAGAACTGGCCAACAATACGACCATTAATGCATGGCGTAGTAGCAGCAATACCAACGATATTAACAACAATCAAATACTTTGGTTCATCGCAGATAAAAGCACTTGGTTATCGCCCATCACCCAAGTACGCGAGAACTTAAAAACTTATGAGCAAGTATGCCAACAGATAAATGACCATTTTCAAAGTGACCTCACAGAAAAAAAACATTACACAATCATGCTCATTGCTCTTGCCTTTGATGACGAAAACCAGCAATGGCAACAACAGCAATCGTTTTTCATCACACCGAAAAACTGGCCTTATGGCACGCTGGCCAACAGTGCTTTAACACCCCTGCGTCCCTGTAAACCACCACTATGGATTAATAAATAGCGTTTATTAGCCTCCAATTTTCCTGTTTGTAAATAGCGCTCAAAAGCCATCACTAATTTAGCGGTATAAACAGGGTCTAACGGTAAATTATGGGCATCATAATGATGTATTAAATCGACAAGCTCATCAGGACAACGACCAAATCCACCCAAGTGACTATCACAGTCAATAGAGCACTCATTCCCTAAGTCAGCTAACAAAGAGGCTGCCAATTCTTCACCACCTTTAATCGCCATCACGCCTTTTAGATGGACTTTTTTCAGAGAATCGTTTTTTAATTGAGCGATGGCCAAAGAATGCGCCACTCCGCTAAAGGTACAGCCTGAGCCGACGCTCATCCAAACTTCATCGTAACCTAAACATTGCTCAGCAATTTCTGCACAGCCTTTTTTACCGGCATCATTATTGCCGCCTTCAGGAATCCAATAGCTTTTATAATATTCAGCTTGCTGCTGACACCAGTGCTGATCGTAACGATTAAGGTAGGTTTTTTTATCAACAAAGACTAATGCCATCCCCATTTCTTCGCACTCGCGCAAAGTTTCCGTTAATGGCAGATGAGAGTAGCCACGAACGAAAGCCGTCGTAGAAAATCCGAATACTTTTCCCGCGCAGGCTAAGGCATGAAGGTGATTCGAGTGAGGGCCTCCGCAAGACAATAGTCGCTGATGGCCAAGCATACTGGCAGTTTCTAGGTTGTATTTTAACTTGTACCACTTATTACCAGAGACCCACGGATGTATTTGATCTAGACGCAGTATATCCACGACTTCTGGTATCTCTATATGGAGGGTTGCGCTGTTTGTATTGGCGCTAACCACTTCTGAATACGGTGGAAAAGCCTGAATCACAGGCGGATCAAATTTAATCAATTTACGCTAACACTCTAATCAATACTTAGACTTGGCAGCACTAACTACAAAACTTTATTATAAGTTTATAAAGAATAATTTTGCCTAGCGCCTTAAAGATTGCCTAGTGTGTTCAATAAAAAAATAAAGTCAAAACGTTTGTTTCGTATCATGATTTGGATCTGTTGGAAAACCATGCTCATCTTTATCGGATTCATTTTCTTTCGACAACTCTTTCGCCAAACTCCCCTCTTCCTCGTTACCACCATTAAATAAAGACGCTGTTTTATTAGCCAATGCTTTAATTCGCTGATTTTTTTCAGGATACTGCATATTAAAATCAATTAAGATTTTTCTTGCCGCCTTGTAATACCCACTGGCCGTTGTCACATCGCCACGCTGTGCAGCAACATCACCCTGAGCTGAAAATGAATCCACCTCCATTTCTAGAATAGAAATACGTAAATAACGTCGAAATTCCAAAATAGTGGCTTCTGACGCTGTTTTATTTTTAATCATTGGGCCAAATGATTTTAATATCTTAGAAAACTGCTTTTTGGCGTAACGTATCTCACGATCACTTTTCAGTACTCGTTTCTTTTTACCCCCAGCACTCACTTTCTGCTGCAACTCCACCAAATCAACTGCACTAGCCCCTATCTGAAGCTTTTTCGGTAAACACGCGATATAACGTTCATTAAGTTGCTTAATACGTGACAGAACAAGCTCTTGAATCTCTGTTTGGTTATCAACCTTCACCAAAAACTCTAACGCTTCTGCAAGCTCTGCCACAAAGTCTTTTACTGCCCTTGCCCGACTTTTCTGACCTATTTTCTTTTGCTGCTGTTTACTGATGAATACTGCAATAGCTAGCAAGATTAAAATAGGTACTGCTATTGAAATAACCAACCCTATCGACGACATTTTAGTTCCTACGTTATTGCTTATTCCAAATTACGAGCTTAGCTAATAATGATGCTAAAACCTGCTTCTATATAAGCAGTTTAGCAACGTTTTTCAGAGTCGCACTATAGCAACCAAATGAAAATTCATTTCACTAAAGCTTGACCCGAAGGCTCTGAGTGCATATAAATTGTCGCTTTAGACTGAATTAGTTCGGTTATTTACTTTTTTATATAAGGTTTTTTAGATCAATATGGGCAAATCACTGGTTATTGTGGAGTCGCCTGCCAAGGCTAAAACCATCAACAAATATCTGGGCAAAGATTTCATTGTGAAGTCCAGTGTTGGTCATATTCGTGATCTGCCCACCTCTGGCTCGGGCACTAAAAGCGATCCTAAAGAGCGTGCTCGTCAGGCGGCTATTACACGAAAATTGTCTCCAGAAGACAAAATCGTACATAAAAAGCGCAAGTCGAAAGAGCAACTCATCAATCGCATGGGTATCAACCCAGACAACGACTGGGCAGCCAACTATCAAATTCTTCCAGGCAAAGAAAAAGTTGTCGAGGAATTACAGCGCTTGGCGAAAGACGCCGATACCGTCTATCTCGCGACGGATTTGGACCGCGAAGGGGAAGCCATTGCTTGGCACCTGCGGGAAGTTATTGGTGGTGATGAAAGCCGCTATCGTCGTGTAGTTTTTAACGAAATCACTAAAAAAGCGATTACAGCCGCGTTTGAACAGCCTTCTGAACTTGATATTAATCGTGTTAATGCTCAGCAAACCCGTCGCTTCTTAGACCGCGTTGTGGGCTTTATGGTATCGCCGCTACTCTGGGCAAAAGTCGCTCGAGGCTTATCTGCAGGTCGAGTTCAATCGGTTGCAGTACGTATCGTTGTTGAACGTGAGCGTGAAATTCGTGCGTTCATTCCGGTTGAATACTGGGAAGCCTTTGCCAAACTTGATAGTAAGCAAGGCGACCAGTTACGCTGCCAAATAGTTAAAGAAAATGGCGCTGAATACAAGCCAAGTAATCAAGCACACAGCGAAAAAGCGATGGCGGTATTGCAGTCATCGACCTTCAAAGTTTCGAACCGCGAAGATCGCCCGACAAAATCCAAGCCTGCTGCACCTTTTATTACGTCGACCTTGCAGCAAGCCGCCAGTACTCGCTTAAGTTTTAGCGTGAAGAAAACAATGATTTTGGCTCAGCGTTTATACGAAGCTGGTTATATCACTTATATGCGAACCGATTCCACGAATTTAAGTGGAGAAGCCGTCGAAAATGCCCGTGCCTACATTGGCAAAAAATACGGTGAACAGTATTTACCTGCTGAACCTCGTTCATACAGCAGCAAAGAAGGCGCTCAGGAGGCACACGAAGCGATTCGCCCGTCTAACGTTGAACTTACAGCCAATGACCTAGAAAAGATGGAACCGGACGCTGAGCGTCTTTACGATCTAATCTGGCGTCGTTTTGTGGCTTGCCAAATCAACGATGCGCAATTCACTAGCTCAACCATTACTGTGAAAGCCGCTGAGTTTGATTTAAAAACCAAAGGTCGTGTGATTCGTTTTGATGGTCACTTACGTGCCCTACCAACCGGCGGTAAAGGCGATGAAGATATTATTTTGCCCGACGTGGCCGTTGGTGATGAGCTTAAGCTGGATGAACTTCAGCCTAAGCAGCATTTTACTAAACCATCTCCACGTTTCTCAGAAGCCGCATTGGTTAAAGAATTAGAAAAACAAGGCATTGGTCGCCCATCTACCTACGCCTCGATTATCTCTACCATCCAAGATCGCGGTTATGTGCGCTTGGAAAATCGTCGTTTTTATGCCGAAAAAATGGGAGATATTGTTACCAGTCGCTTGGTGGAAAACTTTGATGATTTAATGGATTACAATTTCACCGCCACCATGGAAGAAAAACTCGACCATGTTGCTAACGGTGCTTTGAAATGGAAAAATGTTTTAAACGAATTCTATAGCAACTTTCAAAATAAATTGGAAATTGCCGATAGCGAAGATGGAATGCGCCCTAATGATCCGGTAAACACCGACATTGAGTGCCCTACCTGCTCTCGTAATATGCAAATTCGTACGGGTTCGACAGGCGTATTCTTAGGATGCTCAGGTTACAGCCTGCCACCAAAAGAACGCTGCACGACCACCATGAATTTGACCGCCGGTGATGAAGCCATCAGCCTCGATGGTGATGAAGAAGCTGAAAGCCGCCGTTTAAACGATATGCGTCGCTGCACTATCTGCAATACCGCGATGGACAGCTACTTACTCGACGAACAGCGTAAGTTGCACATTTGTGGTAACAACCCAGATTGCGATGGCTACGAAGTAGAGCTTGGCAAATTTAAAATCAAAGGCTATGACGGCCCAACGCTTGAATGCGACAAATGTGGCAGCGAAATGCAGCTTAAGTCAGGTCGCTTCGGCAAGTATTTTGGTTGTATGGCAGACGAATGTAAGAATACCCGCAAACTGCTTAAAAGCGGTGAAGCAGCGCCACCTAAGATGGACCCTATTCCAATGCCTGAACTGCAATGTGTGAAGGTAGACGATACTTACATCTTGCGTGATGGTGCGAGTGGCTTATTCTTAGCAGCCAGCCAGTTCCCGAAAAACCGCGAAACTCGCGCACCCTTGGTATCTGAGATCATTCCTCATCAAGCGGAACTGGATCCTAAATACCATTTCTTATTAGACGCACCGCGCTCTGACAAGCAAGGTAACTCTGCGGTCATTCGCTACAGCCGTAAGACTAAATCACAATACGTGATGTCTGAAGTTGATGGTAAAGCGTCTGGCTGGAGTGCTGTGTTTGAAGACAGTAAGTGGGTAGAGACGGAGCCAAAGAAAAAAGCGCCTGCTAAAAAGAAAGCCGCTACCAAAAAGGCTCCGACTAAAAAAGCAGTCACCAAAAAAACTGACGAAGAAAAATAGCTCTGAAATCAGTTCTAAGACTAGTTCTAAATCAATACAGTCAAGACAAAGGATCCCAGCATAATGCCTTATTATGCTGGGATTTTTTTCACTTTAAGCCTTAATTTCATTCTTTATTCTTAATGTATTTCAAATAATTCCTGCTATTTTTTAAACTCACTAATAAAAAAGAAAAGGAATTACCCATGAAATCATGGAACGTTTTACTCAATGCCCTCTTACTTTCTCTCGTTTTTGCATTCACTTCGGTGCATGCCGATGAAACCGCCACTCCCTCTTTAAATATAAACAATGCCAGCATTGAACAATTAGAGAAGATTAAAGGTCTCGGTGCAAAAAAAGCACTCGCGATCATTGAATACCGCTCACAGCACGGTGATTTTGAGAGCATCGAAGATCTTAGTAAAGTTAAGGGCATTGGCTCAAAGTTCATTGCCAAAAATCGAGATCGGTTATCAATTCAGTAATTAAGCCAACCAATAACAAGGGCATGACCAGCCTCTATTATTGAGTATCACACACGGCTCTAACTTTCTCATTTGAAGTCAGAGCCTATTTACCAAACGCTCCAAGTCGCTGTATATTTACTTGCCCAGCGCTCGATTTCATGGCAAATTTGCTATTATCAACAAAAGATATTCAACTCACTTATACTTACACGCTATGATTAACAAAAACATGATTAGCAGAAAAGGGATGTTCAGTGTCTGAAGCTGTAAAAAAGACAAGAGTCAAAGCTTCTCCCAAGCAACAAAAGCTCGCCGTGAAGCTTTTGACGCATGTATTAATATTCAGCTCTTTTGTCACTCTTGCAACATCAAGCTATATTATATACTCCGACTACCTGCAGGGTACTCATGAGCTCAAGCAGAGCATTGACCAGATTAAAGCGGGCTATCAAGAAAGCATCAGCTATAGTTTATGGAATTTCGATAGCCCACAAATAAAGACTCAACTAGCCGGTGTGTTGAATTTCCCCGGCGTACTCAATGTATACATCGAAACCAAAGAAGGCTTATTGCATAGCGCTGGAAACTTTGAACAATCGGGTTCACAAAAACATGCTTTTGATCTCTTCTTTACCAGCGCAGAACGGCAATACCCATTAGGTGTATTAAGCATCAATCTCGATTATCAAGGCTTATATGAGACTTTATTTTACAAAGCATTAAATATTCTCGCCAGCCAATTCATTAAAACGTTCTCGGTATCTCTTTTTATTCTCTTCATATTTCAACGTCTTGTGACCCATAGATTATTACGTATGTCGCAATGGGCAAGTCGCTTTAGTTTAAATGATTTGGATCACGAGCTGTCTCTTAACTCATCCCATACTGTGAATGCACAAGATGAAATAGATTCTGTTGTTAACGCCATTAATAGCATGCGGATCAGTTTAAAAGAGGATATTAAAAAAAGGGAAGATATAGAGCGGGCTCTTAATAAATCTCAATATAAGCTATCAATCGCCATCAACAATGCTGAACTAGGGTTTTGTGAATACAGCCAGAAAACAGATCGTTTTTCGGGTAACGAACACTTCTCTAAGCACATTGGCATAGACCCTGGCGCATTAGAAAAAATAGAAGACCCTATTGAGTGGTTCAAAAATCACATTATAGGTGATCGCACTATTGAGCAGCGTGAACGCATCAATCAGCTGCTTCATGGACACATGGAGCGTATTTGCACTGAACTTAGCATTCAATGCAGTGACAATATTATTAAGCACTTCGATACGACCATTCAAGTATCTGAGTGGGATGATAATGGCCTTCCTATCACTATTGTCATCTGTATCCTAGATAAAACAGCGCAGGTAAAAGCCAGTAAACAAGCCGCGGACTTAAATTATGCCTTGGAACAGAAAGTTACCAAACGCACAGAAGAACTCACCTATGAACAAGTACAATCAAAAGCAGAAATAAAGAAATTACAACGACAGCTCGTGACTTTTGAACTGCAGAAACGCCGACAGCAAAGCCAAGAAAATCAGCGTCCTTTGCAATATGCGTTATCGCAATTGCAAAACCTGATTAATCCCGATACAGAGAACAACGGAAAACCTGCAGAACATCAACTACAACAAGCAAAACTGCTGCTTGAGTTACTCTCAAAACACCTATTGGCCAGTAGCCAATTCTCGAGCCAAACATTTGATGTAGTTACATTAATACAAGAATCTCTGCAAGAATTTTTAACGAAATTGAAGCTGGCACCCTTAACCAAACTGCGCCTGCCTTTTTCATTGATGCTCGACAGCCATCAAGATATTTTAACGTACTGTTTTAAGCATTGTTTGGTAACCATAGAAGCGCTGAATCACGTCAATTTTAACAGTGGAAACTTAATGATTGCTCTCGAACTTGAAGGTGACCATGGGGTTATTAAATTCACTTACAATAGCGAAAACATCGCCACGACTAACATCGATATCAATGCTAGCAATCACCCTGCTAGCAATGAAATGACGGTATTGAAAATGTGCCATGCCATGCTTGAAGAACGCTTTGATGGATCTGTTTTAGTAAGCCAAGAAGAAAACCGACTCAATCTAGAGTTACGCTTTAGTATTAATGCACATTGCTAGAATACTCAACTTAAAGCACTCTAGCTTAAGCACTTTATTCACTTATCAACTACCAATGATCTCTGCGAAGCCGCAGCGCTTTAAAGACGGCTCTCGATGAAGTGCTCATATCGCCACTAGCCTCGAGCTTAGCGAGTAGCTGAGGGCTTTCCAAACGTAAAAACGGATTGTATAAGCGCTCTTGCCCCAAAGTCATAAATGGCATGTCCTCTGGACTAAGATCCTTAACATGACCCTGCCAGAGCTGCGCATCTTGATTGCCAGGTTCACACACCAACGAAAACTCTAAATTCGTTTTCATGTAATCATGACCCGGATATAAAATCGCATTATCAGGCAAAGGCGCTAATACTTGCTGAAACGTCTCATACATCTCATCAACATTACCGCCATTAAAGCAATTGCCCGCACAGGCATTAAACAGCGTATCCCCTGAAAACAGCACCGGAATTTCTTCGCTGAGTGTTAACAAACAAACATGTACCGGCGTATGCCCAGGCGTAGGAAGTACTTTAAATACCATACTTCCCAACTCAATCACCTCATTGGCGACCAAACCTTTAGCAACATTAGGAATTTTACCTACAGCATACTCACTGGCCCAAATAGGCGCACCTGTTGCCGCCTGCACAACAGGGTTACCTTCAATGTGGTCATGATGCTCATGAGTATTAATAATCAGCTTAATCTGCCAGCCTTCGGCTTCTGCGGCGGCCAGCACCGCATCACCATCAAGCGGGTCTAAGGCAATGGCCTGCCCTGTGCTTTCACAACCGATAATGTAATTAAAATTACGTAATCGGTTATTCATATAAAGACGTACTACTTTCATTGAGTCTCGTTTACTTAGCCATCAGATTTTAAAACAACGTATCAAATCTACCAGTAGGTATTATTTTCTACATCTTCTTCAGCTTCCAAGTCAGCAATAAAATGCGACCCAAAGATGCTTTGTAATTCTTTTACTCGAACTTCCAATTCATCTGATTCATAAACAACCGCAGGACTGTGACCCCAAACAGGGCCAGGCCATGCGGGATCGTCAGCATAACGACAAATATGATGTTGATGCAGCTGAGGTACGACATTACCAAGCGCAGCAATGTTCATAGACTTAGCGGAAAAATGGTCAGCCATCTTCTGGCTCACCATCGCCGACTCTTTCATTAGCTGGCCTTGGTCTTCTTCTGACAAATGATAGTACTCATAAACATCATTATGAGCAGGCACCAGAATCACCCAGGGATAGCGCTTATCGTTCATCAGCAGTACTTGGCACAGCGGAAAACGCCCAATTAAAATCGTGTCTTTTTGCAATCTTGGATCTAAAACAAACATACAGTCCCTCAATCAAAAGTTAAAACAATTGTATTGATTTCATTTTAGGCGCTTTTTGCTAATGGGTCATCTTAACTTGTCATATTAAAAACGATACGCCAAACTTGCGCGCACCATTCTAGGCTCTGTCGGATGCAAATGAACATCTTCCACGTCGGTCACTTCCGCAGGATTACCATTGACTGCGGGCAAACGAGAGTCATATAAGTAAGTGATATCATTACCTTCTTCGTTGGTTATATTAAGTACTTCAACAGAACCCGACAGACTTGTAGTGAAGTCATAACCCAGCTGAGCATTTAACATAGTCACGGCATCGGCACGTTCGCTATTATCTTCATTTAAAGCAAAATCACCAAAGTGACGCAAACGTAATCCAGCATCCCATTGACCAAAGTCATGAACTGCCACACCAAGGCTGAATACACGCTCAATTGCACCAGGAATATACTGATCAGATTGACCTGATGGCTGTAAACGCGCCTGACTTAATGCCACATCACTGTCGATAATTAACCAAGATTGTGGCTGCCAAAAAATACTCGCTTCAACACCCTTGCGCTCAGATTTATCTGACGCTTCCGTTTCGCCATTATCTCCCACAAAAACCAATTCAGAATCCAGTGTTAACCACCACAAAGAAGCTGCCAGTTGTAAAGTATCTGTTAGCTGAGATTGAACACCGATATCAGCACCTTCGCTGCGGGCAAATACATCGGCTTTGCCATTCGTCGCACGGCTACCTTCGCTAAAGCCACGCGCATCGTTACTGTGATAACCCTGGCCATAGTTGAAGAATATGTGCGTAGTTTCTGTAGCACTATAAATCGCATTGAATTTAGGGCTCACCATCGAATCATTGGCGTCGCTTTTTTCACCGGTTAAGCGATTTTCAACATCCGCTTGCAAGTAATCAATACGAGCACCAATTTGAGTGCGGAAATTATTCGTCCAATTATGATTATTTTGTAAAAATAAGCCCAACCCCGTTTCTTCTACTTTATGACGAATGAGCACCTCTCGCACGTCTCGTTTTGTCGTCGCCGACAAACTCACATCTCCAATATTGTCGTGGCGAACATCCATCCCTAATTGCCATTCACCCTTCGCCGTTGGCAACACATCAAATAACAACGACCCGCCGATTATTTTACGTTCATCATACTGACGAATCTGATCACCGTTTACCGGGTCGATTGCGTAAGTGTAATTTGAGAACAAGTCCAATCCGTAGTCAACAGCATACACATTACTCTGCAAAGATTTACCCGCAATGTCATGCCAACCTTCATAACTAATACTATAGCGGTGAGTATCACCACCGGTGGTATCATCCAAAGAATCATAACGATCTCCGCCATTATCGATGTAACGCTGAGGAACTTGATCGGTCGCAGTCCAAGTATTATCAAACCCCATAAAACTGATGTTGCCGCCATTAACCGCGTTACCGAAAGTATATTTCGCCATCGCAGAATATTTTTCTTGCTCCTGTGCAACATCCCACGGGCCGTCATAACGAGTGGTATCCAGTGCTGCTATAAAACGATCGCCGTCGCTGAAAAGATCATTCGTACCACCCGCCAATAACACACGCTGATATCCAAACTGACCAAAACCAATTTTAATTAACGTATCATCCATCGAACTTTTACTGTGCATGCGCACCGCACCCGCATTGGCAAAATCCCCTTCCTTGCCATAATAAGGGCCCTTGCTGTAATCCAATGATTCAATCATTTCAGGAATGATAAAATTGATATCGGTATACCCTTGGCCATGAGCGTGGGTACGATTATTAACAGGCATACCGTCGATAAACGTCGCCATATCAGTACCGTGATCTAGATTAAAACCGCGTAAAAAATACTGATTCGCTTTGCCTTCACCACTGTGCTGAGTCACAATTAAGCCCGGTACCGTTTCTAATATTTCCCCGGCACGACTAATAGGTCGCTGGGCAATTTGTTCAGCAACAACCGTTCCCATAGAGGCTGATACGGCACCTCCCATTTGAGCATTACCGCTAATAGTAATATTGCTCATTTCAGCGATATCAGAAGAGGAGTTAATTCCTGCGGCTTGTGAATGTGTCACTATAAGCAAATTTGAGGCGAACGAAATCGCCAAAGCTAAAGAGCTTTGTTTTAAATGTTTCATTTTTTTCCTATTATTTATCTATAAAAGAATTATTTAATATGTATTTAATTAATCGTTTATTGGCTAATTAATATTAACTTCCCTGTTGCGGGGTCTTTATAAACTTGCCCCATCGATTGATACCCTTCTGCCCCTTGCATTGAATCTTTTAACGACTGAGGCACTTCAATTAACTCTTTCCCTTCTTGAATCGGCTTTGAATTTTCAACATTAAAGTGCTCTTTCAAATCTGCGCTTTGTGCGACTAAAGCAGCGATAAGCCCACAAGCAAATACCAACATGATATCGACTAGATTTGCTAACGGCCCTAATGGCTCGTCATCTTGATTATCAAAAGAACTTGAACGCCACTTATCCATGAGTAACAACCCCTTGAGCTTCGTAAGCCTCCATAGCAGCGTCATACCAGCGACGGCGCATACGTCCCAAAACGAAGCCGATAATACCCGCCAATAAACCAATCACCGTGGTATCGAACGCCACCGTCATAGCCGTGGTTAAAATGGTTAATTCACCCTCACCCAAAGCCGCCAAACCAGGGCCTAAAGGAATAAGTGTTCCCATTAACCCCAGCATCGGCGCAATGCGCGTAATAAAATCGGCGCGTTCAATGCGACGCTTACCCGCCTGTCGCAAACCTGCTAGACCTGACGTATCGGCGATGCGTTGAATTCCGCCAAAACGTTCACCTAACGCAAGGCCCGTTTCATACACCGCTAGCGCGATAAAAAATAACAAGCCCCATACCACAGGGTCTAATAAAAACCCCGTGATCTGATGCATTAAATTAAGCGAAATAGACGAAAACATAATAACTACCTTTTAATTTTTCTTATTAACGAATGCTTAATTAATATTTTATAAGCGACGCGAACGAACAAAGCCGACAAACATCAGCAATAAAGCAAATGCGAATACGGCATATAAATAATTATCGACGCCGTCCAATTCTGAATCCTCAGAGGCTTGCTCTGATTGCGATTCAGTTTGTGCTTCTTTTTGTTGCTGCTCTGGCTGTTGCAAGTCGATTTCCTGAATACGTGCTGGGCTATTGTCTTGATTAACCTCATCATAATTCATCCGACTCGCCGCCAACGTTTGCTCTAATTTATTAGCCTGTTCAGCGTCTAACAGCGGCTTCACGAAATCATAAATGGGATGATTAGCATGAGTATGACCACTGCCCGGAATACCTTTTTCAATAATATTTTTCGCAAACGCTTCGGCTAATTGCTGCTTAGTTGCCTCATCGGTTTGCCAAAAATCTTTTTCAATCGCCACCAGCATGACGGCAAGAATATTGGTTTGCACATGCACGTTATGACTTTCTTTTAAGAATTCGTCCAAACCGACATTAAGTGAGTCATCGATATAAACCGACTTTACTTCTTCCCATACCCAAGATTGTATAATCTCAGGACTGGTCACCTGCCAACCCCACAAGTATTCAACAAACTCACTGCCCATTGTGCGTGCACCGGCATAACCTTCTTTCATTAAAGGCTCGATCCACTGACGATTCAAAAAGCGGCCGCGCAGCTCACCTAATAACGCAACTTCTAATGGATCCATTTTTAAATTTTGGTTATTAGCATGAGAAATAACAAAGCTATCAGGCTGCTTGCCTGTCACGGTCTCAATCGCGAGATTCAAACCACCCAGATAATCAAAGGCATCGTTATTATCGATTAGGCCGTATAAATTACTGGCGCGACCTAAATAAGTATTACCGACATTATTCAGCTGAGATTTAAATAAATTCTGCGCGCCTGCACCGCTATTGAAGCCTTCCGAGTCAACACCATAAGCGTGGCCCATACGTTTAATGAAAACCTCACCCAACTGTTTGCGATCATCCCAAGCACCCGAGCGTTCGGCTAAGCGGTTTACGCCTGCGCCATATGCACCCGGTGCGGTTCCAAATACTCGCAAACTGGCCTGACGAGCCAATATATTCACATCCACTTCAGGGTGAGCAATTAATAATGCCTTCGCTTCATATACCCAATTACGGGCAATTAAATTTTGATCCAGACTTTCACTATCCCAGTCTTTTGTTGATTGAGTCTCTTCTAGATCGAGGGCATCCACTAAATCATCAATAGGTTTTAACGCCTGTATCAGCATCAAGGTCAGTGCAGGGTATTGCTTATTAATGCTATTACGACTGGCCGCAAGCCCTAAT
>Ga0209305_1000594_pt1 | contig 25850 bp, 15 predicted proteins | sample COGITO_mtgs_1103_FD_184792 | JGI IMG/M metagenome (GOLD analysis project Ga0209305, IMG submission 184792) | Pelagic marine microbial communities from North Sea - COGITO_mtgs_110321 (SPAdes) (version 2) | ecosystem: Environmental > Aquatic > Marine > Epipelagic ...
GGGGTCCGCCGTGAATTTCAAGTATTAGAGGATATTTTTTAGATGGATCAAAGTCCGGTGGGGTGATATACCATCCTTGTATTTCTTGCTCATCAAAGGAAGATTTGTAGATAATTTCATTTACTTCCCCCAATGTTTTATGACCCAATAGATCTTCATTGAGTGAAGTTAGAATTTTGAGTTTGTCTTCAAAGAAAACAGCTATATTGGCTGGTCGATCTGGTTGACCATAAGTAAAAGCAATAGTTTTATTATTAGCATGGAAACTGCCAGAAAGATAAGGTCTGCCAAGGGTAGTGCCACCCAACCCATCCGTTACTTGATTAATCTTGCCTTTGATAGATACTTGACCAATTTTTCTAACGCCACGTTCATCATAGGTGTAAAAGAGAGATTTACTATCATCAGCCCATATCACATTGTTAGCATCACCATCCAGGTCTTGAGTTAGCAGGCGAATATTGCTTCCATTGAGGCTCATCACTGATATCCGGTTAGGAGTATATGCAAGAGGACGTCGCTCCTCTTTGCTAAATGCTATCAATTCTCCATTAGGTGATATAACTGGAGATCTTTCTGCTCCGGGCTCATTTGTAATTTGCTCAATTTTTTTTGAAGATAATGTAACGGAAAAAATATCTGCTTCGTCACTTACCAATTCCCAGTCTTCTGAGCGATTGGCTGAGAAATAAATACGGTCACTTTCAGGAGACCAAGTTAAAGATCCATAGTGATTAAAATTACCTTCAGTTAATTGTCGTGCAGAGCCCCCATCTGCAGGGACAACAAATACATGCCGAAAGGCTGGCTCAACAATTCCCCTGCCATCATATTGGTATTGGGTGGTTGTCACAGTGATGGGTTTTTTTGCCCACTCAGCACCTTCAGGCTTAGCTCTTGATTTTGCTATAGGCTCAAATGAAGCCTGGACATTCATTGTAAATGCTAGCCACTTCCCATCAGGTGACCATGTAAGGTTTGAGGGTGAATTTTGTAATTGAGTTATTACTGCTGTTTCTCCATTGTCCATCCAGCGGACATGAATTTGTTGTGAGCCTGTATCATTTGAAATAAATGCAAGCTTTTTTCCATCCGGCGACCAGCGGGGAGATCTCGCATTTTTAATTCCCGAGTAAAGAGGCCGATGATCTTGTTTATCTATTGAAATTTGCCAAAGGTTAGATCGCTCTCTGTCTTTCATAATATCGTTCGATTTACGCACATAGACAATAGTGTCTCCATCAGGCGAAACTCGTGGATCAGTTGCCCACTCAAGCTCAAATACGTCCATTGGATCAAAAATGGCAAGGCTCTCTTTAGCATCCACATTTAAGGAAATGATTGCTAGAAGAAATAGAGATAAAAGAGATCTTCGGGTTAAAAATAAAGAAAAAGTAAGGGTAGTTTTATGTTTCATTCAAATAGCATAATTGATAAATATTACATAGAACAGTGATACAAGAATGCATCCATTAAAATGATAATTAATTTATATATTGAATGACGAAAAGGTTAAAGTGGTATATGTCATAAAAAAACATATTTTTAAAAAAACATATTTTAACATGAAAACTAACCCATTCTTAAAACAACCTTTTTTAGTGACTATTTTTTTTCAGCGTCACGCATTTATTCTAGCTCTAGTTATACCAATCTTAATTTCTTGTGGCGGAGGTGGCGGGGGAGGCTCAGCGCCTGAGCCAGCTCCGACACCAACTTTCACTGTCTCAGCAACAGCTGGTGCCAATGGATCTATTTCCCCAGCAACAGTTACTGTGACCCAGGGCCAAACCACAACATTTACCGTAACGCCTGACGCGGGATATACAGTTTCATCCATCACAGGGTGCAATGGCACTTTAAGTGAAACTACTTATACTACTGGAACTATTTCAGCCGCCTGTTCAATCACAGTAAGTTTTGTTCAGTTCATGACCACTGTCTTTGACACCACTGCCTATGAATTACCTCATCCGGGCGATGCCCTAGATGCCCTTTGCGCTGAAGATCCAACATTTGTGCCAGTCAACACATCGCTACTTTTGCCCATAGATTTAAATATTGATACTTTTAATGACTTAGTGGTTCACTATTTTTGTGGTCCCAAGGTTCAAGGGCTGTATCTTGATACGCCTACACCAGATGCAATCGTCGCTTTCAAAAATAATGGCGATAAAACATTCTCAATTGCTAATAATGAAGTATTTGACGCAGAGAGTATTAAGTTAAGCGGTAGTACGAGAAAAGTAGTGAAAGCTGATTTTAATGGCGATGGTTATTCGGATATTTTGTATGCCTTAAACAGAGAGGATGGGAGGGCTCAAGGTTGTGATAATTGCGCTGCTTCGAATGAAGCGCCTCAGAAAATTATTTTATCTGATGGTGATGGCACTTATACAATTGCTGACCTAGGCTTTAACGAATGGACGCATGCGGTTGATGCAGTGCAGATGCCCTCTGGTAATTATGATGCAGTGATTTCCGGTTTCCGCAATGACACCGTGACTGGCTTCAGATATATAGATGGTTCTATGCAAGAAGTATCAGACTATGCAAATCCAGGCGGACCTACAAACCGTTTTGGTGCAAGCACCATGAGATTCTTTCCAGAACTTACGCCTGCAGCTGGAAGCATGCTTGCTGTTTCCGACAGCGGAGATTGTAGTATTCAAGTTAATTTAAGCAGTTTTTCAAAAGCCAGCGGTGCATGGAGCTTTGTGGATAAAACTAATTTTAATTGCCGGTCTATTCCTAATGCTTATGAATCATATACCAATGAAATAACAGACCTGCCTCTAGTCACGATTGATGGCCAAGATTACACGGGTGGAGGATTTGGAAACGAGGAATCATGCACTCTTGAGCTCACACCGGGTGATGCTCCTGTGGCTGTGGTTCAATTTTCAGCTCAACCCATTGAAGGAAACTATGTGGAGGGTACCGTATACAAGCAGTCAGATCTTCCAGTTCAAAATAGACTGAATGTTTATGAAGTAAGCGATACGGAGCTTATGCTTAAAACAGGAGTGGTTGTCAATGAAAAAATTGATGCGTTATACAGGATTGATGCCTGCAGGGACATAAATAACGATGGCTATGATGATGTTGTATTGGTTCAAAATAGTGGGGGTGGCGGAGAGCAGACAAACACTAGAGCAAAACCAATTGTCTATTTAAACGATCAGGCAAATCATCTGGTTAGACTCGACTTAACTGGAATTCCGGAGATTGATCCGAGCGAAGATTACGAGGCTCATGGATTTTTAGCTGACATGGATGGTGATGGCATTGAAGATTTGGTTTATTTTAGAGCAAGGCGTGGTTATATGTCTGGGACTGCCTTAGACACAAATCAAAAGAACTTCATTCGTATTTATTGGGGCCTTAAAAATCTGCAACCCTAAATCTCTACCTATTCTTAGAAAAGAGGTTTATTGACGGGAGCTGAAGATTTCTTTTCCATGGGAGAAGGTTGAAATTATTTGCAGATCCAATAAAGACTCTGATGGCATGCTTAAAGGGTCAGCTGAGAGCACAACAAGATCCGCCAATTTACCTACTTCAATACTTCCCTTGATATCATCTTCAAAATGCTGATAAGCAGCATTGATTGTTATGGCCTTTAGGGCGTCATAGGTCGAAATCCTTTGGTTTGGTCCAAGCACTTTCCCAGATCTAGTAAGTCGATTTGTGGTCGACCAAAGCAGCCTAATCATATCTGGAGGAACCACAGGAGCATCATTGTGGACTGTAAAAGGCATATCTCTCTCTAATGTAGATTTTGTCGGACTTATTCGCATGGCTCGATCTGGTCCAAACACTGAGTCTCTATGCCAGTCACCCCAATAAAATGTATGAGTCGAGAAATAAGAGGGGATAATTTCGAGTTCCTTCATGAGATCTAGCTGGTCTTCTCTGACAGTTTGAGCGTGAATCATGATAGTTCTATGGTCAGATTCTATTTCTGCATTCTTAACTGCTTTTATCAGCATATCTGCTGCAGCATCTCCATTTGCATGGGCCATAATGGGAATATTTAAGTCAGCATATTTTTTTACCCACTCAGAGACCTCTGTTTGTGGAATTAAAGGGTAGCCCTTGTAGGATTTTGATTCATTGTGTGGGGGTTTGTAATAAGGCTCAGTTAAGTATGCAGTTTTTCCTTGCGGCGATCCATCTAAAATTAGTTTAATGCCACCAACCTTAACTCTGCCTGTGTAACTTCCAAAGTTCAGCGCATTCAAATTTTCATCTAATCCATTTTGGCCAATAGGATAACTAATAACATCTATATCGATCATATTTTGCGCATCTGCTGCTTGCATTAAACCAATTGTTTCAAGGCTAGAGGCCCCATCTTGAGCGGTCGTTATTCCATTTCTTGCATAGATTTCCATTGCTTTTTTTACGCTCCCAATTGGATCTTTGTAAGCGCTCATTGCCAGTTGTTGCAGAGGGTAAGCTGCAGTTTCCTCAAACACTCCATTAGGTTCTAGAGAGTTTTCATATCTTCGAATTTTGCCTCCAGGCGGATCCTGAGTTTTTGAATTAATATTTGCCAATGACAAGCCTAGAGAATTAGCTGCGCCTAGATGAGCTGATACATGTATAAGGTATATAGGATGCTCGGTGCTAACTTCATCTAGGTCATCTTTGGTGGGATGTCTTTGCTCTGCTAACAAAGAATCATCGTATCCAAGGCCCATCAGCCATTCGCCTGGCTGCAAGCCTGAATCTTGAATAAAATTCTTAAGCTCTGTTTGCAAATCTTGGATGTTATTTATTTTGCCAACTGGAGGTGATGCAATATTCGCAACTTGGGTTGCAAATGCCAAATAAGATGCATGACCATGGGCATCAATGAAACCTGGCAAGACCGCTTGATTACCAAAATCAACATGCTCGCCTTGAATATTTTTTGCATCTTCGTGCGAACCAATCCATATTATTTTCTTATTTTTAATGGCTACCGAGAGTGGTTGAGCGCTTTCTTTCTCTGTCATTAAAATCACTTTGTTTGAGCTAATAATTAAATCAGCTTCCTCGATTGCTGTAAGGAAGAGATGAGAGCATAAGAGAGTCAAGGTAAATAAATTGCGCATATAAACAATGTCTATAAATTGATCATTGTAGTACTAAAAATAATTTTTGGTCCATCAGCTATTTTTATTTACCAATCAGTAAAAAATATATATTTTTTTATTGCATTCATGCAATTTATTATGTCTACTAGTAGTTATATAAATTATCTATGGCTGACCATTATTTTTTATGTACATTTTTAACTTTATTAGGGGGAGTTAAGTTATGAGAATTACTAATCTGATTTATGGTCTAAAGACTGCTGCAATTGCAGGAGGTTTATTCCTTTTAATTAATCCAGTGGCTGCACAAGATCAAGCAGTTAACTCAATAGAGGAGGTGATCGTTACCTCTCAAAGGGTTGAGGAAAGTCTGCAAGATGTGCCTATTGCGGTTACAGCGCTTACCGCTGAAATGTTAGAGGATCAACAGATTCAATCTGGTTCTGATTTACAACTAGTTACACCCAGCTTAAATTTTCAAGGCAACGATGCCGGAGGTGGGGCATTCAATATTCGAGGCATAACTAATTTAGCTGTTTCTGCTACAGCAGAGTCAGGTGTGGAAATTCACATGAATGACCTTCCTCTTGGTTCAACCACTATGCAAGATGGTGAATTTTTAGATATGGAGCGTATTGAGGTGCTAAGAGGACCTCAAGGAACGCTTTATGGAAAAAATTCTGTTGGAGGAGCAATCAACCTCATAACAGCTAGACCAAAATTTGATGAGGTCACTCAAAGAGTTTCGGTAGACTTAGGTGACTATAATCTAGAAAAACTTAGATACACCGTTAATTATCCTTTAAGCGATACCATGGCTGCGAGGCTTGCTGTGATGTCAATTGAGCGAGATGGTGATATTGAAAATATTTATTCTAAAGCTCCAACCTCTCACATTAATGGAAGAGACTCTTCTGCCTATAGATTTTCTTTTGCATGGCAGCTGAGTGATAACACAGATATTTTATTTGTACGTGATCATTATGAAGAAGACTCTACGCGGCATTATGTAAATAATAGATATTGTAAACGCGATCCCTCTGTTGCAGTTGGATGTACTCCAGGAGCTCCTTTGGTTCATGAGTTAACTCATCCAATGGCAACTTTTGTAGAAAATCTAGCTATTTTAACTGGCATCTTAGATTACACACCTGTGACTGATATGTCGGGTGCACCTAAGGGCTTTTGGCAGTCAAACAATAGAGGCAATCCAAGATACATCATCGATCAAGATATAACACAGCTCATTATCAATCATTCGATTAATGATAATTGGGATATGACCTTATCTCACTCTAGAAAAGATAGACTCTATGACCGCACAGGCGTTTATGAGTCTGAAGAGTATGATCGACTCCGATTTAAGGACAATCCATATTTCCCTGGTGGTTATGTGCCCATGACAGGTTATGGTCCCAACTGTAATCTTGATGACGGAACCTTGGGTTCATATGGTGGTTGCATTACAGATATCATGAACTATCCAGATGGATTTGATCGTCAGTATAACCCTGCAGGTAAAAACGAAGTTACCGAGGTACGATTTCAATCGAGCTTAGATGGAAGCTGGAATTACTTAGTCGGAGCTATTCATTCATCATCCTCGGGATTAAGCGTCTATGATATTGCAGCAAATGGTTTAGACGCTTTGGCTTTGTTTCCTCCAGCAGTTTTAACTGGTGGACTTCCTCAGGGATTCGTTCAACTTTATGCTCCTTTATATAGAACATCGAGTATTTCTGCAGCAAGAAGTTCAGCTATATTTGGCGAGATTTACTATCAACCCAATGATAGGTTGAAATACACGCTTGGCCTTCGAAGAACTGAAGACTACAAAGAGCAATATGGCCGATCGCCTTTCCTCAGTGTTGTAGGCTTTGGTAGTCAAGGCAATGGCTTTACTGCAATACCTGGACAATCTATTCCTGAATTTGGTCAATCATGGTATGCATCAGGTGCTGAAGGCGACCCTGAAACAGAATATTCAAATAACACTGGTCGTTTTGTTGTTGATTATGTATTAAATGATAATACATTGGTCTATGGATCAATTTCTAAAGGCTTCAAAGGAGGAGGATTTAATCCAGCCTTAGATCCTGCAAAGTATCCTGACACACCACAAGTATTCCCATCCACTGAGCTCACTGCATTTGAAGTGGGTTTTAAAGCTGATTTTCCTGCACAAGGCATGAGATGGAATGCTGCAGCTTATATATATGATGCGGAAGACTATCAAATTACCAAAATTCAAAATAAAACCCGTGTCAACGAGGGTATCGATGTTGACATGATGGGTTTTGAAAGTGAATTTATTTGGGTGCCTATTAATGCTCCTCAATGGCAGTTTAATATGGGTATTGCTTGGGAAGAATCAGAGATTGCCAGCGGTGAAATGATTATGAACCCAGCTAATGCTGACCTTTGCCTCACAACAGGTTGTGGCAATTGGCATTTAATGAAAAATGCTGCAGATGGTGAAGTCTTTGTCGTAAGAAAAGATGTTGCAACGGTAATTTGGAACATGTGGCAAGGCGGTCTATGGGGTCCAGCACAAGCATTGATTGTTCCAGCTGAATTCCATGGTGATAGAACAACTGGACAGCCAACTCCAGTCAGCTTCTTGCCAAATGTTACTCCAGGGCACTTACCCTCACTAACAGCTTCCAGAGATCTTTATGCATCTGTCATGGTTAATACGGCCTGTGCAATTCTTGGTTGCAACCCAGCGGATGCTATAAAAGATGGATTGCTTTCAGATGTTAGTGGTAATTCATTAACACATCCTGAACTTTCAATGAATCTAGGCGTTCAATACACCATGACCACTGAAAACTATAATGTTAATTTTAGATTGGATGCTTACAAGCAAGACGAACGATATACATCTTTGTTTGATCTAGAATGGGATAAAGTTCCCTCATGGACTGAATACAATGCCATGATTTCTATTACTCCATCTATTGATGATCCTAAATGGCGTATTGATATTTACGGCCAAAACATCACTGATGAAGAGAATATTATGCACATCGGTGAGGCTACAGCGCCCCTAGGATTTAACAAGAGTATCTGGGCCAGAGAACAAGCAACTTATGGTGTGAGATGGACTTATAATTTCTAGAGTATTTTCCTAAACTTAAAAAGCCTCGATATTCGAGGCTTTTTTTTAATTAATTTAAGAAGTGGGGTCATAAGACCCCTTTTTATTGTATGACACCATTTATGTCATACTTTGAAAAGAAGTCCCAGATTCTTTGGCTCGAATCAGGATCATTGATCCTTTCGTATATAGAACCAGGCCAGATGTGCCCAGCTCCCTGAACATAAAGGTGAATATTTTGTGTCCCATGTAAGCAGTTATCAAATAGGTAGGTCTCTGTCCAAGAGCTTGTCCCGGGTAGGATTCCTGGAACGGCTAGTATGTAATCGTCACACGAATTATTTATCTTCCAGTACTCCATTACCTCCATAACAGGCTTCATTACAGTATTTATTCCAGAATAAGGAACAACTGTATCAATCGATCCATGAATTTGAATGATTGGTGTTGGTTTTCTTGCATTGCAGCTGTTAAAAGTATCGTAGGACATTGATCCGGTAACTGAAGCAATGGCTGCAAAACTAGTATTTAAATTACAAGCTAGATGAAAGCTAAAAAAGCCACCATTTGACATACCAGTCGAATAAATTCTTTCGGCATTAACAGAATATTTATCCATCAAGAGGTTGATTAAGTTATCTATAAACTCCAAATCATCATGAACACTAATTGACCAGCCCCCCATATTCCAATAACTTGTTCCTGCAATATCATCCAAACCTTCAGGATGAACCAAGATAAAACCATTGGCATCTGCTTGTGAACGAAGATCCCCGTAATTCATTTGTTCATTGGCATTGCTACCATACCCATGAAAGTTAAATACAAGTGGTTGCTTTGCAGAGCTTTCATAGCTTGAAGGAACATATAAAATAAACTTTCTATCAATCTCTTTATAGCTCATCTCGCCATTAATTGTTCCCTTAGCTTGAGCAATAAGATTGCTTGTAACTGAAATTGGAGAGGGTGCGGGAGCTGGGGCTGGAGTAGGAGTTGTTGAGTTTTGTTGGGGAGGTGCAGCTGATGACCCTCCGCCTCCACCTCCACATGAGCTTATTACAAAGATAAATAAGCTTAAAAATAATATATTATTTTGATGCATTTTTATGAATTCTAATCTGTTATGAAGCAGTGTCAAAATTATTTATTTAATTACAATAATTTCCTCTAGCCCTTCATTTTTATTTGTTAGACTATATCTTTATTTTTATTACATAAACGAGCAAAAGTGGCAGACCAATACATAAAAAAAGGATCCTTATCAGTTTCAACAGATCTTGAATCATTTCTTAGATCAGAAGTTTTACCAGGATTAGATTTATCTGAAGAGCATTTTTGGACAAGTCTAGAGAAAATTATTAATGAATTTAGCCCAAAAAATAAAACATTGCTGGGTATAAGAGAATCCATGCAGGGGCAAATAGATGCTTGGCATTTAGCTAATCCAGGGCAAGAAAAAAACCTAGATGCGTATAAAAATTTTTTAAAAGAAATAGGATATCTTTTAGAAGAAGGTGGAGACTTCAAAATTACTACTGAGAACGTAGATCCAGAAATTGCATCTATTGCTGGACCTCAATTGGTTGTTCCTGTCATGAATGCAAGATTTGCTTTAAATGCTGCCAATGCAAGATGGGGAAGTCTTTATGATGCTCTCTATGGAACAGATATGATTTCAGAGGAAAATGGTGCTTCAAGAGCTGGCGCCTACAATCCTGTTCGTGGAGACAAAGTTATTGAGTTTGCAAAGAACTTTCTAGATAAGAATTTTACAATTGATAATGCAAGCTATTCAGATGTTAATTCCTTTAATATTAAAAATGGCCGTCTAGAAATCAGTCTTCTAAATGGCGAGACTACAAATCTCATAAATAATAATCAGTTCCAAGGTTATAAAGGCTCAGCGGAACAACCTGCTGGAGTTTTATTAAAAAACAATGGTCTCCATGCTGAGATTCAGATTGATCCTGATCATTCTGTGGGAGCCACAGATCCTGCAGGCATAAAAGATGTATTACTAGAGTCCGCAATCACTACTATTCAAGATTGTGAAGACTCAGTTGCAGCTGTTGATGGAGAGGATAAGGTCGCTGTATACAGAAATTGGCTAGGCCTAATGAAAGGCGATTTAAAGGAAACTTTTATTAAAGGGGGAGCTGAAATGACTAGATCCCTTAACCCAGATAGAAATTATATTGCACCAGATGGATCAAATCTTCGGCTTTCAGGAAGAAGTCTGATGTTAGTTAGGAATGTTGGACACTTGATGACTAACCCTGCAATCCTTGATCAAAATGGTGACGAAGTTCCAGAGGGTATCTTGGATGCAATGTTCACTATCTGCATTGCTATGCATGATTTAAACGGTAACAGTGAAGTTCAAAACTCTGAGGCTGGGAGTATCTACATAGTTAAGCCAAAAATGCATGGTCCAGACGAGGTCCAATTTACTTGTGATTTGTTTTCAGCAGTAGAAAAATCTTTAAATCTAACTCAGTTAACCGCAAAAATTGGAATAATGGATGAAGAAAGAAGAACTACTGTAAATCTCAAAGAATGCATTCGCGTCGCTAAGGATAGAGTGATTTTTATTAATACTGGATTTTTAGATAGAACCGGAGATGAGATTCATACAAGCATGGAGGCAGGTCCTATGATTCCTAAAGCTGAAATGAAACAGCAGCCTTGGATACTTGCCTATGAAGACTGGAATGTTGACTCTGGTCTTGAGACTGGATTTAAAGGTAATGCGCAGATAGGCAAAGGCATGTGGCCTATGCCTGACGAGATGCTAAATATGTATGAAACTAAAACCATGCATCCAGAATCTGGAGCAAACTGTGCTTGGGTCCCTTCACCAACAGGCGCCACTCTGCACGCAATGCACTACCATCAAATATTGGTATCAGAGCGACAAGAAAAATTACTGGAGCGCCCTAAAGCAAGTCTTGACGATATTTTAACAATCCCCGTGATGTCAAATGCTAAATCTTTGTCCATAGAAGATGTGCAAAAGGAACTAGATAATAATGCTCAAGGTATTCTAGGTTATGTAGTTCGATGGGTAGATCAAGGCGTTGGATGCTCAAAGGTTCCTGATATTAATAACATAGGACTAATGGAGGATAGGGCTACCTGCAGAATATCCAGTCAACATATAGCCAACTGGTTGCATCATTCCGTTTGCTCTGAGGATCAAGTCATTGAAACCATGAAACGTATGGCTATTATTGTAGATCAACAAAACTCTGGTGATCCAACCTATCAACCCATGGCACCATCCTATGATGGCATTGCATTTCAGGCCGCTTGCAATTTAGCAATACAAGGGAGAGCACAGCCAAGCGGCTACACTGAACCAATATTGCATGCCATGCGATTAAAATATAAAGCATAATGAAGGCTTACTGGATTACTAGATGTCATGTTCACAATCCAGATGAATATGCTGAATATATTAAGTTAGCCGGGCCAGCAATTAATAAACATGGGGGCATTTTTTTGGTTAGAGGTGGAGATCAAATTGAGTTAGAAGGTGGTCCATATGAAAGAACTGTCTTGGTTGAGTTTAATTCTATGGATGAAGCCAAGCTTTGCTATGAGTCACATGAATATCAAGAGGCCCTAAAATACTCTTTAAGCTCATCTAGTCGACATGTAGTTTTGGTTGAAGGAGTAAATTAATGTTAATAAAAAAAATATTTTTAAGTTTTCTTTTCCTCTTTAATATTTCAATTTCTGCTGAATCTCTTGATCCAATTGAGTTACTCTCAGAGTTTGTGAGCATTGATACCATTAACCCACCTGGGAATGAATCTAGAGCTGTAGATTTTTATGCAAAAATCTTTGAAAGAGAGGGTATTGAATATTTTACTGGTGAAAGTGCACCTGGTAGAGGAAATATTTGGGCAAGAATCAAGGGTGGTGATCTTCCTGCATTAATTCTTCTGCAGCATACCGATGTTGTCCCAGCATCTAAAGATTATTGGGAGACTGATCCAATGGTTGCCGAGATTAGAGATGGGTACCTTTATGGCAGAGGTGTTATAGATATGAAGGGAGCTGGTATTTCTCATCTCATATCTTTTATTAGAATGCACAGAGAAAATAAAAAATTAAAAAGAGATTTAGTTTTTCTTGCAACCGCAGATGAGGAGGCTGGTGGTCTGTATGGTGCAGGCTGGATGATAGAAAACCATCCTGAGGTTTTTGAGGGGGCGGGGTACCTTATTAATGAAGGTGGCAGCGGTCTAAAGATAGATACTGAAACTGTCTTTTCGATCGAAGTAACTCAAAAAGTGCCAGTATGGCTAAGACTAATTGCTACTGATGAGCCTGGGCATGGATCTTCGCCAAGAGCCACAAGTTCAGTTTCTCGTATTGTTCATGCTTTGAATTTAGTCAGAGAAAACCCATTTCCAGCTAGAATTATCCCGGCAGTAGATACATATTTTAAGAGTCTTTCTTTAAATATGACTGGTGAAAATGCTCAGGCCTTTGCAGATATTAAAACCGCAATTAAGCAAGATGATTTTCTTGCTAAGCTACAAGAGTTCTCTCCTTCGTATCATGCCTTAACAAGAGATACATGCTCCTTAACAATGCTAAAAGGTTCTCAAAAAATTAATGTTGTTCCTCCTGTTGCTGAAGCAGAGGTTGATTGTAGAATGCTACCCGATAGAAGTGCAGATGAATTTATTCAAGATTTTAAAAATCTAGTTGAGCCAGCAGGCGTTAAGGTTGAACTTGTGCTTGCGTTTGCTCCTGCAGTTTCTTCAACTGAGTCTGAGTTCTTCCAGCATATTAAATCTATGACTGCCTCGATACATCCAGGTTCAAGAGTGGCACCAGCAGTAAGCACCGGATTTACTGATAGTCATTTTACACGAGAGCTGGGTATTGACAGCTATGGCTTTAATCCAATGATCTTTGAGCCAAATGATTTTTCTGGCGTGCATGGAAACAATGAAAGAGTCAAAGTTTCAAGCTATTTGCAAGGCACCGAAGATCTTCATCAAATAGTTCGTCAGTTCGTCCTTGATTAATTCAATTCTTAATATAATCCCAAGAACTGTTCTTAGTTTTTTAATATTCTTTGCATTCAATCTGGAATCTGAAGATCAATCTGATGCAGATAGTTTTTTTGAGAGAGAGGCACCTGTCTACCCAACTCCAGATAACTTAATTGGATGGATAGATTCAAGGCAAATCATCACTTTGAATGGTGAATGGAGTTACATCGTTGATCCCATGAATAATGGTTTGCCTGAGTCATCTTTTTTTGGCGGGTTCCCAAAAAACAAAACTCAAAAAACAGGCATGGAGTTAATTGAATACAACTTTGAAACTGCAGCAAAAATTCAAATTCCTGGAGCTTGGAATGCTGCAGATGAAAAACTTTTTTTCTATAGAGGCCCAGTCTGGCTCTATAAAAAATTTAAATACTCGCCTAAAAAAGAATCTTTAACTCACCTTTATATAGAAGGCAGTAACTTCACAACAAGAATATTCATCAACGGCTCTATAGTCGGAAAGTTTGAAGGCGGTTATGTCCCATTTAATTTTGAAATTTCTAAGCATTTAAAAGATGGTGAAAACATATTGTTAGTGCAAACTGATAATACTCTTAACGAGTCTTCTGTTCCTACTCAGAAAACCGATTGGTGGCCATGGGGAGGTATTGTTGGCGACGTATACATTGTTGAGACCCCGAAGCAATTTATAAGAAACGCATATCTGCAACTAAATCCAGAAAACTTTACTCAAGCTTTATTTAAGCTGGAAATGAATAATAAATTTGCAGGACAAGAGATTAGCCTTGAAATCCCCGAGCTTCAATTTTCTAATAAATTCATAACTAATTCTTCAGGTGCAATTACAGAGAATATAAAAATTAATCCGCAACTTTGGTCACCCTCAAATCCAAAGCTCTATGAGGTCATCATCTCTTCTGCGAATGAATCAATTAAAGATGAGATAGGTTTTCGCTCGATTAAAACACAAGGCCAGAAGATATATTTAAATAACACTGAAGTTAGATTCAAGGGAATTGCTATGCACTCAGAGCCTATCGGGATAGATGGGCCGGCTTTTTCACAGGAGCATTTTAAAGAATTACTATTAACAGCTAAGGAGCTTAATATTAATTTTGTAAGAGCTGCACATTATCCCTACACACGCCATTTAGCTAAGATCGCTGACCAATTTGGGCTAATGCTTTGGGAGGAGGTTCCCGTCTATTGGAATATTGACTGGGATAATCCTGAAACATTATCTATTGCTAAGAATCAAATCACTAGACTCGTCCAACGAGATCAAAATAGAGCCTCTGTTGTGGTTTGGTCGGTGGCAAATGAAACACCTCTATCTGAATCTAGAATGAAATTCTTGCATGCATTGCTTTCTGAGATAGAACTAACAGACTCATCAAGGTTAACAACTGCAGCCCTTTTGTCAGGAAGCGAGGAGCAATTCAGATCATTGGTTTTAGTTTTAGCCTTACAGGGAGCAAAATCAAAATGGGTTGATCCAAAAGAAAAAGCTATTTTTAAATCAATTCTTGATCAAGCAAATATATCGATTGATCGTGAATTAAATTTCTCCCTTTCAATTGCAGATCCTTTGGGAGAGAGCCTAGATTTAATTTCTTATAATGAATACTTTGGGTGGTACTACGTAACATTTTTTACAGATCAGATGATGATTTCAGAAGGGACTCTTAGACAGTTAATGTTTGAAGTTATGCCAAAGATAAAAATTAGTTCCATATTTAATAAACCTATTCATATATCTGAATTTGGTGCAGGTGCAAAGTATGGTAATCATACAAATAAAATTTGGTCTGAAGAGTATCAAGCCAAGTTATACAAGCATCAATTGGAAATGCTCTCTAACAACCCTCAAATACAAGGAATCAGCCCATGGGTTTTCAAAGATTTTAGAGCCATGTTGAGACCCTTACCTGGAATTCAAGATTTCTACAACAGAAAAGGCTTAATTGATGAGAACGGAAATAAAAAAGAAGCCTTTAAAGTTTTAGCTGATTTTTATGAAAATAAATGGCATCAATAAATTTCTTTAAATTAATTATATTTTTTTAAAAAAAAGTGTTGACACTATTTCCAAAAGGCGTATATTTAATAGACCAACTCGGACCGACTTACAAACAACTGCAGACGGGAGTAAGAGAGAAAGAGAAGGAAGAGACGAAGGGCGAAAGCGTAACTAAGAGTCGACGATAAAAAAGAGCTTAGTGACCCACCAAGGAGGCAAGAGAAAACCTCCAAGGAGCTAAAGAGATTCTCACTTTAGACCCCTTCCAATCTCGAACTGAAAAGACAGAGCTTAGCTCTGTTTTTTTTTGCCTATAATTTTTATCAGTTATTAACATTGATTTATGCAGCAAATTAAAAAAGCATTAATTGTTGAAGGTGGGGGCAGTAGAGGAGTTTTTTCCTTTGGCGTAATCGATTCATTTATTAAAGCTTCATATAATCCCTTTGACATTCATTTGGGTGTCTCCAATGGTGCAGTTGTTCAGCTTTGGTATTTATTAGCAGTTTCAGATTACAACTTAGATAAAATGTTATTTTCTGCATCGAAGGATTATGTTCGATATTCAAATCTCCTTTTGAACAAAAGTATTATGAATTTTGAAAAACTATACCAAGATGCAAATAAAGTTTTTCCAATTGATTTTGACCGCTTGCAAGATAACCTAGCAGGTAAAAATTTTTACGTAGTGGTTTCTGATGCTGATACTGGCAAACCTGAGTATATTGAGCTGTCTAAAGAGAATTATATTAACGAAATGCTTGCTACCGGCTCTTTACCTGTTTTGATGAAGAATACAATTTATTTGGATGGTAAAAGAAAATATGATGGAGGGATTACTGATCCCATTCCAGTTCAAAAAGCATACGAGATGGGAGCCAAAGAAATAGTAGTCATTAGAACATATGAACAAGCCTTCATCAGAAAAACCAAACTAGAGAATTATATTGCTGCTTTTGCAACAAGATCATATCCCAATATCTCCAAGGCGTTAAAAAATAACACTGCAACTTATAATTCTGCGCTTGAATTTATTCATAATCCACCAAGTGATTGTAAAATTATGCAAATTTGCCCTCCCCAAAGATTATCGACTAAACGAGCCACAACGAACATCGATATCATGAAAGCAGACTATCAAATTGGAATGAATTGTGGGGAAGAGTTTCTTAAAAAATTCTTTTAGCTAGATGCATTATTTTTATTTAACCAGGCTGACATTCTGCCTCCAAGAGTAGCGTTAAGCTGGCTCTCACAAAATAAAACAATTTCAGATAATTTTTTAAGATCTATGTTGGTTGTAAATCCCATTTGATCAAGCATATTAGCTAGATCCTCTGTGGCAAGATTGCCAGCAGCACCTGGAGCAAAAGGACATCCTCCCAATCCGCCTATGCAGCTATCAAATTTTCTTATACCCTCAGATAGAGCAGCACACACGTTTGCTAAAGCCATAGCTCGAGTATCATGAAAATGACCAGACAAGATTTGATGGCCGAATTCATTGACACAATCTTTAAACAATAACCCTACACTGGCAGGATTAGCAGCCCCAATAGTATCAGCAAGAATAATTTCATCAGCCCCCGAAGCCAGAAGCTGGGTTGCAATATTTAAAACAACCTTGCCATCAACCTTTCCTTCATAGGGGCACTCCCATGCAACAGATACATAGGCGCGAGTTTTTAAGCTTGAATTTTTTGCTTCTTTTAAAATATTGCAAGAACTCGAGATGGTTTCATCAAGACTCATATTGATATTTTTTTGATTCATTGTTTCGGTAGCAGAGGGCACCACTGTAATAATTTTTGCGCCTGCATCTCTTGCAAGCTCAAAACCTTTAAGGTTTGGAACTAACACAGAAATTTCACAATCTTCGATATCTAAAAGACCCTGCATGATTTCGTGCGCTCCTTCCATTGCTGGAACAGCCTTGGGATTAACAAAGCTTGCAACCTCAATTCCAGGTATATTTGCTTTTATCAATTGATCAATTAGCTTTAAACGATCATTAGCAGCGAGGATGGTTTTTTGGTTTTGAAGACCATCTCTTGGACCAACTTCATTTATAAAAACAAAATCTGCACTCATTTTTTTATCTCAATTACTTGTTGTTCATCCAATTTAATTAATTCCTCGATAGAAAATCCTAACCAATCTACTAAAACCTCTTTAGTGTGCTCTCCAAGAAGAGGTGGCGCAAGAAATTCTTCATTTTCGACTGAGGAAAGTTTAATTGGATTGCCCGGAATTTTGGCAGAGCCACCTTCAGGATGTGGAACATCTACAAGCATATTCCTATGTTGAGCTTGCTCGTCGTGGATAGCTTGCTCTAGATTATTAACCCTAGCACAGGGCACTGATTCCTTTTCCAGTTCGTGAAGCCAATAATCAGAATTTTCTTTTAAAAGTTCTGTCTGAATAACGCTTTCTAATTTTTGCTTATCTTTCTGCCTTTCAAAAGCAGTTTCATAGATAGGATCTTGTAACTCGGGGTTTTTAAATATTTTTAATAGTCTTGGCCAAAATTGATCACCCACCGCAGCTATGACAATAGGATAATCTTTAGTGAGAAATGAATTGTATGGCATATGAACAAAATGTGAGTTGCCGATAGGCTCAGGAATAATCCCGGACATTGTGTGCATGGTAGCCATATAGTTCAGCATAGAAATTTGACAATCCAGCATTGAGATATCAACATTTTGTCCAATTCCAGAGCTAACTCTGTTAATTAGCGCTGCTTGTATTCCCATCACTGCGAACATGCCGCCACCTAAATCTCCAATAGGAATACCTGCTCGCATAGGTTCTTGAGCTGATAGACCTGTGATTGACATACCCCCACCAAGAGCCTGAGCAATTTGATCAAATGCTGGACGTTGAAAATTTGGACCTGATTCACCAAAACCACTGACTGTACAAGTAATAATTTTAGGATTAATCTTTTTCAGAGTATCAAAATCTATCTTCAATTTTTTTGTCACACCAGCTGAAAAATTACTTAAAACCACATCAGCTTTTTCAGCTAGCCTATAAAATATTTGTAAACCCTCATCTTTTTTTAGATCGATAGCTACACTTTTTTTATTGCGATTAAGGGTATAAAAATACGCACCCATTCCATTCACGGAGTAGTTTGGGTCATTTTCTAGCAATCTTCTTGTCCCTTCACCTTTTATAGGCGGCTCAATTTTAATAACTTCGCAACCTAAATCAGCGAGAATCATACCTCCGTAAGGGCCGGATAGCATATGCGTCAAGTCAAGAACTTTAACGTTCCCTAATGGTTTTTTTGTGCTTGTCATACTTTATTATATATCTATTGAATGTAAGAAAAATATTAGTTAAAAAAAAGCATATTTTTTATATGTTTCAACACACTAATTGTTGCTGTTAATGCATTTGTTTAAATAGTTTTTTTCATGTATAACTTAATTACATAAGTTTTTTACTGAGGGTAAATCATGACTTTTAATAACACTTTCACCAAATTAGCCTTGGCGGCTAGTTTTCTTTTTATTCCATTTAGCATTATCGCTGAACCAACTCTAGAAGAGGTGGTTGTATCTGCTCGTAAGGTTAACGAGAATTTACAAGATGTACCTATTGCTATGAGTGTTTTCACTTCAAGTGACATTGAGGATGCTGGTATTCAAAGACCAGAAGACTTTATAGCTTTAACTCCTAATGTTGTGATGGCAAACACTGTGAATGTCGGTGACACCCTGGTAACTATTAGAGGTCTAACCTCAACAAGGGATGCTGAATCAAATTTTGCATTTGTAATAGATGGTGTGCTTCAAACAAATCCAAATGCATTCAACAGGGAATTGCTTGATATAGCTCAGATTGAAGTTTTGAAGGGACCTCAAGGAGCGCTTTACGGAAGAAATGCAACGTCTGGTGCTATTTTGATCACTACAAAAGCCCCTTCGGAAGAGTCAGAAAGCACTGCCGTTCTTGGTTTGGGTGTAAATGATACAACTAAACTGCAATTCGTTAACTCTGGAAAAATGGGTGATAACATCTACACGCGTTTTTCTATAAGCACTCGTGAAACTGACGGAGAGCATACTAATGTTTACTCTGGATCAAATAATGTAGATTTTTTTGAAGACACAACTATTAGAACTAGGTTTTTGGTAGATAACGGAGATAGCTCTTGGGATCTACGAGCTGGAATCAGCGAAGCGAGCGGAGGAACCATAAACTTTAATGCTGTTTTTGCACTTCCAGCTTTTCAAGGTTTTGGGACTCCTGGCGCTGATCAGTTCTATAAAGATGTAAACACACATCAATTTTCTTATATGTTTAACGTACCCCCTGTTAATGAGCAGGAAACAGCAGATCTCTCCTTAAAATATACGGAGGACATGGATAATGGCAGAGAATTTTCAGCTATTTTAGCTTATAACCATTTAGAAGAATTTTTATTATCAGATGGAACTTCAGGAGCCTTTGGGGGTTATTTTGGCGTCCCATCATGTGCTGCTTCTAATACAGCTAGCAATTTAGCATTGATCAACTCTTTGCCTCCAGGTTTCTCTTTTGCTGCGCCAGGCACAGCACCCTCTGCAGCAAACTCTGTTTTAGGACCATACCTTCCTCATACTTGCGATGGTTATCAATTTCAATCAAGAGACCAGGATGATATCTCTATTGAAATCAAGTTAAGTAGCGACCAAAGTCAATCTAACAGATGGTTGATTGGGGCTTATTATGCTGAAATCGAAAGAGACGTTGCTGTCTCATATGGTGCAGATCTAGGCCAAGGATTTGAATACAAATCTTATGTTCCAGCTTCAGGCAAGAACCCAACAGATTTAATGTTCGACGATAGTTTTAACACCGACGTTTTCTCAATATTTGGTCAATACTCTGTTGATCTATCAGATGTAACAGAGCTTTCTCTTGAAGGCAGATACGATAAAGAGAAGCGTTCTGTGAATAATAATGTCCCTGGGGTTGCTTCTGCTTTATATTATGGTGGCGGGGCTCCAATTAACCCAGCTATGGCAACGGTGGGTGATACTATTCCATCTCGTGACAAATCATTTGATCAGTTCCAACCAAAAATTTCATTAACTACAAGTGCTGATAACACTACTGTATATGCTTCCTATGGAGTTGGTTTTAGATCAGGTGGATTCAATTCATCCGGAAGCGCTGCTACAACAGATTTTTGGTTAAATTCTGGTAATCCTTTTGGATTAGGTGCTGTTGGAGCTGGATTAGGAGTATCTGATACTTTTAAAAAAGAAGTATCAAAATCATTTGAAGTTGGTTTTAAAGGAAGATACCTTGATGGAAGGCTGGAACTTAACGGAGCGTTTTTTGAAACTGATGTAGATGACAATCAATTCTTTGAATTTTTTGCAGGTCCTTGGGGTCTCTTAAGAGTGGTAACGAATATTGATCAGCTAGATATTTCAGGTTCTGAATTAGACTTTAAATATGCAGTATCTGATAATTTAACTCTTGATGGCGGAGTTGGCTTTACTGATGGAGAAATCAAGAAAAATGCTCACAGGCCAAATACCGTTGGAAATAATGCTCCTTTAGCCCCTGAGCATACCTATAATCTAGGTCTTCAATATGAAACCTCTTTCTCAGCTAATTATGATTTAGTCTTGAGAATGGATTACATGGAAGTTGGAGAAACTTGGTTCCATACTGTGCAAGATGATCAGCAACCCTCTGTTTGGACAGCTTTGTTAGGCTTCCCGGTAGCTTCAGATATGACAAGATCAGTGAGAGATCCATATGAATTAATTGATTTTAGAGCATCGCTAATTGGAGAAAAATTAAGTCTTACTCTTTGGGGAAGAAACATCACTGATGAAGAATACCTTGCTGAGATAATTCCAGCCCCAGAATTTGGTGGATCATTTATCCATGAAGCACCTTATGCTACTTATGGAATAGATTTAAAATATAATTTTTAATTTTATAGATAAGGGATAAAGCTTTTATGTCATATCGATTAGGCGTTGATGTTGGCGGTACATTTACAGATTTCTTATTGATTAATGAATCTGATGGATCAACGCATACCGCAAAAGTACCTTCCACACCTGAGGATTCTTCTATTGGAGTTTTGAATGGTGTGGCAAGGATTTGCGATCAGTCAGGTGTAAATCCAAAAGATATAAAGCTTGTTATGCATGGCACAACCGTAGCGACTAATGCAGTTCTAACTGGCAATGGAGCTAAAGTAGGTCTCTTAACTACACAAGGTTATGAAAGCGTTCTTCAAGTTGCTAGATCTTTTTGCCCAGGAGGCTTAGGGGGATGGGTCAGTTTTGTGAAGGGGCCATTATTAGCTCCCTTAGAGTTAACTTATGGTGTCAAAGAGCGGACTGATGCTTCTGGAGAGATATCTATTGAGCTTGATGAAGACCATTTAAAAGAGCAATTAAATAGCCTCAAGAGTAAAGGAGAAGTAGAGGCTCTTACTATCAGTTTTGTAAATTCATATATTAATAATGAAAACGAAATCAAGGCAGCCAAAATTGCGGCTGAAATTTTTACCGATATTCCTATTTCCATTTCCAGTGAGGTTATCCCTGAAATGCAAGAGTATGAGAGGGCTGAAACGACAGTGCTGAACTCTTATGTTAGGCCTCAAGTCTCTAGCTATGTAAATAATTTACAGGCTAATTTAGAAAAATCTCTTGGCAGTGACGTGCAATTATCAATTCTTCGTTCCGATGGAGGTCTCGCATCAAGTCGCGCTACAGGAGATTCGCCTGTAAATCATTTAATGTCTGGGCCTGCTGGAGGCGTGGCTGGCGCAATACATTTTTGCAATCAAGCAGGGTATGAAAATATTTTGACTTTTGATATGGGTGGAACCTCGACGGATGTTGCATTAATTCAAAACTCCAGAGCAAAGGTTAGAAGAGAAACTTTGGTTGGAGATGTTAGGGTGAAAGCTCCTTCTGTGGATGTGAGAACTGTTGGTGCAGGTGGCGGCTCCATAGCATTTGTACCTGAGTTAACAAAAGCTTTGAGGGTAGGCCCTGAATCTGCTGGAGCAGTACCTGGCCCTGCTGCATATATGAAAGGCGGAGACCAGCCTACTGTTTGTGATGCAAATATTGTTCTAGGCCTCCTTCCTAGTGATGTTCAGCTTGGTGGAGATATGGTTATTGATAAACAAGCTGCTGAAAAGGCGGTTCAAACGATTGCTGATGGGATTGGAGTAGATCTGATGGAAGCAGCTGAAGGAATTATTAGAATTGTAAATGAGTCTATGTTTGGTGCTTTGAGACTGGTTTCAGTTGAGCAAGGATTTGATCCAAGAGATTTTGCTCTAGTTGGCTTTGGGGGCGCAGGACCTCTTCATGCAAATGCATTGGGTATTCTTTCAAATTCGTTCCCTGTAATCATTCCGCCTGGCCCAGGAGTGCTTTGTGCATATGGGGATGCAACCACTCAAATTCAGGATGAAGCATCTAGGTCATATTTAGCAATGGCTCAAGACATTACAACTGATAAATTTCTTAACGACTTGAAAGACCTGCGAGAAAAAGCATCCCAATCCTTAATCAAAGATGGTGTGAGCGCTTCAAATCTTGAGGTAACTTATCAAGCTGACGTTCGTTATGCAGGCCAAGCTTTTCAAATCACAGTGGAGTTTGATGAGAAGGAGTATGAAACTAAGGGGATTCAATTAATTACAGATGCTTTTGATGATGAGCATTATCAATTGTTTACATTTAAATTAAATGACGGGCATGAAATTTTAATGATCAGAGCAATTGTAAAAGTTGCACAAGCTGAAATTAAATCTTCTGCAAACACCTCATCTGAATCATCTTTGGAAGATGCTGTTATTCAGGACTCTCGTTTTTATCATGAGGCCCAGTGGCATGATGCAAAAATATATGATCGCAATAAACTTCACTCTAAGCATTTGATTCCAGGACCAGCAATTGTGTCTGAAATGGACTCTACTACTGTGATATTGCCTGAACACGAAGCTGTCGTTGACGAAGTAGGTAATCTAATTATTAATCCAACAAAATAAATATGCCAGCAAGAATTATTGAAACAAACGAGTCCCCATTAAATCCGATAGAGGTAGATGGAATTACCGTTGATTTGATTGAAAATGCTTTAAAAAATGCTAGAGAAGAGATGGATGCCTTGGTAAGTAGAACGGCTTTATCACCTGGCATTAGAGAGCAGGGAGACTGTTTTCCAATGATTGCTAATCGAGAGGGAAAAATGGTTGTTGGTCAATTTGGCTCATTCATCCATGGCTTTACTGAGGCTTATGATGAAGAGATAGAAGAGGGAGATATTATTCTTACCAACGATCCATATATGTGCAATGCAGCAGTTTCACATCTTCCAGATTGGATGGTTTTAAAACCAGTATTTAGAGATGGTAGGCACATTGCATGGTCTGCAATGTTTGGTCACATGTCTGATAATGGTGGCATGGTGCCAGGATCTATTCCAACCGAAGCAACGACAATTTTTCAAGAGGGGATAAGAATCCCGCCAATCAAACTTTATAAAAAGGGTGAGTTGCAATCAGATGTTTTGGAGTTAATTCTTCATAATGTAAGAACCTCTCAATGGAATCGATTTGATTTAAATGCTTTAGTTGCTGCATGCAATACAGCGGCCAAGCGCTGCAATGAAATTGCAGACAGATTTGGAGATGATGTTTTTTGCTCCACTATGAAAATTATGTTGCAGCGCAATTATGATGCTATGAAGCATATTATTTCTATGTTTATCCCAGAAGAACCGAGAGAATTTTCTGATTATATCTGTGATGATGGTATGGGCATGGGGCCATATAAAATTCATTGCAAGATGTGGCGAGAAGGAGAAAAGGCAATTTTTGATTTTGAGGGAACGGACCCCCAAGCCCAAAGCTCTGTTAATTTCTATTTAAATGAAGATATGTTCAAGATGTTCTTTGGTTCATTCACTATTAATGTGGTTGATCCTCAGATTGTTTTTAATGATGGCTTTTATGATCTTGTGGACGTCAGAATTCCCCAAGGCACACTTTTAAAACCTAACTACCCAGCAGCTTTGTCTGGAAGAACGCATGCATTAGGCAGAATCTTTGATGTGCTTGGAGCTCTCTTAGGAATGGGTGCTCCAGGAGAAATGCTGAATGCAGCAGGTTTCTCTGATTCTCCGCATTTGTTTTTCTCTGGATATGATGACAAGGGTGAATGGTTTCAATTATTTCAAATTGGTTTTGGTGGCGTGCCCGGTAGACCAATAGGAGACGGGCCTGATGGACATTCTTTATGGCCGTCTTTTACCAATGTTCCAAATGAATTTGTTGAGGCTTACTTTCCACTGAGAGTTGAAAGGTATGAATTTATAGTTGATTCAGGTGGAGCTGGTCTTCATAGAGGTGGTAACGGTTTATCTGTTGCTTATAGATTTCTGGTAGATGGGCATATAGGCATTCATGATGATAGGTGGCTTACTTATCCCTGGGGAGTAAATGGTGGCAAACCTGGAATGCGCTCTACCAAACGACTAGTAAGAACTGATGGTTCTGAAGAGTACATCCCTGCAAAATGTGAGGGTGTAAAAGTGAAAAAAGGAGACCTCTTATATTTTAATACCTGGGGCGGAGGAGGCTGGGGAGACCCTCTTCAGCGTGATCCAGATATTGTTGTTTCAGACGTTTCAAAGAAACTTGTTTCTGTTGAAGGCGCGCGAAGATATGGCGTGGTAATAAATGATGACTTAACTTTAAATCAAAAAGAAACCGAATCTTTGAGAGGGGAGATGTCTAAAGGCACAGTAGCAGATGAAATGTTTAATTTCGGAGGTACCATTGAAGAAATTAAATCTAAATGCCTTGAAGAAACGCATCTTGAAGCGCCTGTCTCACCAACATTTCTAAATCAGTAGCTTTTGAGCAAGCTTGAATCGCATTCAACTGGGATAGGTGACTATCCAGCATTAGTTGTGGTTGATATGTGCAAAGCATTTATTGACTCTTCCTCACCCCTTGGTTTTGAATGCGATGAATTAATTCAAGCTAACATTAATTTAATAAATAAATTTAGGCTAAATAAACTTCCTGTAATCTTTACTACAACAATTTATAGGAATGCATCTGAGGCTAGCGTCTTTCGATCGAAGATTCCTGCTCTAAATATTCTTGAACCAGAATCCGATGCCATTACTTTTATAGATGACTTAGCTCCGTTGAAAGATGAAATCCTAATTGAAAAAAAATTTGCAAGTGCATTCTTTCAAACCAAACTGACAGACTCTCTACTCAAAATACAGGCTGACTCTGTTGTCATTTGCGGTGTCACAACAAGCGGCTGTGTAAGGGCAACAGCTGTAGATTCTTTGCAAAATAATTTTCCAACTACCATTGCAGAAGATTGCGTTGGAGACAGAGATTTAGATGCTCACAAAGCAAATTTGTATGATTTGCAGTCCAAATATGCAGATGTAATTCACTCTAATTTAATCTCATAGCAATTTCTTTAAATTAATTATATTTTTTTAAAAAAAAGTGTTGACACTATTTCCAAAAGGCGTATATTTAATAGACCAACTCGGACCGACTTACAAACAACTGCAGACGGGAGTAAGAGAGAAAGAGA
>Ga0209305_1000596_pt1 | contig 25821 bp, 19 predicted proteins | sample COGITO_mtgs_1103_FD_184792 | JGI IMG/M metagenome (GOLD analysis project Ga0209305, IMG submission 184792) | Pelagic marine microbial communities from North Sea - COGITO_mtgs_110321 (SPAdes) (version 2) | ecosystem: Environmental > Aquatic > Marine > Epipelagic ...
ACAACATGGCTTTATGCGTCGAGACAAAAACGAAGGAAGAGCGAGAGCGCGCGCTGAGAGCGTACTTCAATAACGACAATAACATCAGATAGTAATTGTGTAGTAGTAGTAATAGTAGTAGTAGTAGGAGCGTCCGAAAAAGGAGTGAATGAACACTATGCCGCGCGTTTACGTATACATCTGCGCGTTCTTAAAAATGGCAACATTTTTGTCCGACCTTTTTCGAGTGAATTTGTGGTTGTCGTTACGTCACTTTTCTTTATCCATTGTAACGCGCAGAACACCAACACTTTTTCTTCGCGAGCGCATCGGTATCATCATCATCGCGAACATCATCATCGAGTCGTCTTCACGTAAGCGTTCGTAAGAAGAAGAATAATAATAATAATGAATCCACCGCGTTCGCAAACGCCCATGTCCGTGGCGACGACAAACGATTCGATCTCCGAAACGAACTATTCCGTTCGCTCGGGGAATAGTTCCAAAAGCGTCCAAGTCTCTTCTCTTTCCGCGGTCGAAACCGGGATCAAAGAAGAACGAGGAGAAAGAACAATAAACGTTTTATCGAACGAGGAACGATCGTGTTTCAGCAAAATCGCGAACGGTTCGAACAGGTTCCTCTCCAAAAAGTTCCGCGCGTTTGGGTTTCGAATCGGTTCCTATCCGTTCCGAGTGATTGGTTTGAGCGTCTTTTTGGCGTTGATTTGCGCGAGCGGCGTGCACAAACTGACGAACGAAAGCAGGTCGGAAAAGTTGTGGGTCCCCGGAGATACGCGAGCGCAAGACGATCGGATTTTTGTGGACGATAACTACGGAGGCGACGCGCGGTTTGGAAGCGTGGTTCTGAAACCGAAAACTGGGACGAACGCGTTTACGCCGGAGACTTTAGACGCGTTGCACGCGTTTCGATCGAAGATTGAAGAGGAGGCGTTCGTGGAGTACGACGGGAAGAACATCACGTGGGGAGGGGATTATTGGATCGTGGATGAAAACGATGACACCGAGGATGCGGCTGGAATGAAGTATTCAAAGACCGATAAGGAGGAGTGGCAGTGTTATCGGTACTCGAAGAGTTGCGCCATGAGTTCTGTTTTGGGGGTGTTTGATAACAACAAGGACAACTGGAACACGCAAGAGAAAATCAACGCGAAGTTGATCTCTGATGTTCTTGGGGACGAAGAGAATTGTCCCACCGGTAACGGGAAGAAACACCACACCCCTGGGAACGTGTGCGTTGCTGTTGGCGCGGAAATTTACTTGAACCAAACGAGCGGTCATCCAACTTTGACGAGCGAAGGGCATTACACCGCCACTTCGTTGACGTTGCAGTTTCTCATGAAGAATTTCGATGTCGTCAAAGATGGCGAAAAAGAGGACAAGAGAGGCGACGCGTTCGAGGAAAAAGTATTGGAGATTATTCGCGATGTGGAGGTAAATTACGCCTCGACGGTATCTGTAGAATACGCGGTCACACGTTCATTCGGGGATGAGTTTGGGGCCGCGATTACCGGCGACATCACGAAATTGCAAATCGCGTTCATTTTGATTTTAGGCTACGCAACGCTCATGTTGAGTAAAGGTGGGGAAGGGTGCGTCGGTTCTCGAGTATTCGTTTCTGGAATGGGGGTCGTATCCATCGGATTGGCCATCGCTTCCAGTTACGGTTTGTGTTCTTACTTTGGGCTCTTCTATTCGCCGTTGATGAACGTGTTGCCGTTTCTGTTATTGGGCATAGGGGTGGACGATATGTTCGTTTTGGTCAACGCGTACGATAACACGAACCCATACTTATCCATCGCGGAAAGATTAGGAAATGCCATGTCAACGGCGGGCATGAGTATTACCGTTACCTCGTTCACGGATATATTCGCCTTCTTAATCGGCTCGACGACGAGTTTGCCGGCGTTGAGAAACTTTTGTTTCTACGCGGCGCTTGGTATTTTCTTCGATTATTTGTACCAGTTGACGTTTTTCGCAGCGTTCTTAGCCATCGACGAACGCCGCCGAATGCTAAAGAAAGGGGACTGCTTTTGCTGCCCAACCTGCGACGAAGGCGCGACGTGCTGCGTTCCGTGCTGCAAGCCAGCGGCGGGGGCACCGGTCGTCGTCGTCGTCAACGGCGTGCAACAGGAACAAGTTGGGCCAGAACGCATGACGAAAAGAGTCATGGGCGCCCTCGCAGACTTTCTCGCGAAGAAAAGCGTCAAAGCAGCCGTGCTCGTCGTATTTGCCGGCATCGCCGCTGGTGGTATTCTCGGCGTCTCTAAAATCAAGGTCGAAGCTGACGTGATGGATTTCTTGCCTCCCGGCTACCTGAAAGATTGGGTATCCACCTTTGACGACGAATTTTCTCGAGGACAAGGTATCGAGCTATACACGATGACTGAGTTTAATTACGCCACCGACTATGACACTACTTCCGTGTTGAAGCAAGCGGCAGCGGCGTTCAAAGCGAACCCGTACGTCCAAGATGAATCCGTCGATACTTGGATGGATAGGTTTGATACGTACCTCACGATGTGCAATGGGACGAGTGTTTACCCATTAAACATGACCGAGGGTTGGAAAGCGACAAACTGCGCAATCGACGCTCCTGCAAACACGTTCAACGACAAACTGTACAAGTTTATCACGACTCCATCCAGTCCAGGTGGGTACGCATACGGATCCGACGTAAAATTTGACACCACCACCAATCCTCCGACGATTATCGCCACGCGCGTGCGCGCCACGCAAGTCGAAGGCCAAGACACCGCGGCGACCATCAAGGCCATGGACTCTATCCGCTCCTCCATCGACTCCATTCCCGGCAACGAAAAAGGTTATATTTTTGCGTACAACGAAGACTTCTTGAACGTGGAACAATACAAATCCATCGACAAAGAAGCCATCCGAAATGTCTCTTTAACCTTACTCGTCTGTTTCATCGTCATCGCGTTGCTCATCGTCGACCCGCTCACGGTGTCTTGCGTCTTCATCAACCTCCTCTTAATCGTCATCAATATCCTCGGATACATGCAAGCGTGGGGATTAAACATCGATTCCGTCACCGTCATCATGCTCGTCATCGCGCTCGGTTTAGCCGTCGATTACAGCGCCCACATCGGCCGAAACTTTTTGGAAAAGCACGGCCTTCCAAACGACCGCATGAGATTGACATTACGAGACATGGGCGTCGCCGTCTTCCACGGCGCCATGAGTACCATGGTTGCCGTGTTAGTCTTGGGTTCTTCGGACTCGTACGTCTTCACGACTTTCTTCAAGCAACTGTTCTTGTGCATTTCATTAGGTTTGGCGCACGGGTTAATCTTGTTGCCGGTCTGTTTGTCTTTGTGCAATCCGAACCCGTACGACGACGTGGAAGACGACTATTAGTTTGCGTGTGTGCGCGTGAGAAAGAGAGAGAGGGAGGAATTCATAGAGAGAGGGAGAACTTATTTATTCTTTTGTACATACTACTACCGGCACCATCCGCTCCCGTTCATATATTCACCACTTCAAGTGTCTGTCCTTTGGAAATTTTTCTCACGTTTTGCCACAAAACAAAAAGAACATCATGGGGGAGACGACGACCGCGAAAACGACTAAGAAAAATGAAATCGTGTGTTGTTGTCTCGGCGACGCGGTGACTGATTTCATCGTCATGATGGACGATACCGATCATCTCTCGTCCTCTCTGTCGAACTTAGGCGGGTGCGAAGTCGTCGATTCGAGGGAAGATTTCGAAGCGATGATGACAAAGGAAACGTCCGATGTAAAAGAGACAAAGTTTGGCGGGAGCGCGGCGAACGTGGCCAGAGGCATCGGGAATTTAACGACACAGTATAATAAAGACCAAAATGTTGATCTTAAAGTGTTCTTTGCCGGAACAATCGCGGATGATGCGGAAGGGAACGCGTATCTGAAAGACTTGGAAAAGAACAGAGTCAGAGCGGAGAAAAATGCCACTGTTCGAGTGCTTTCGAGCGCTTCCGAAAGTTCCGCAAAATGTTTAAGTTTTGTGAACAAAACGAACGGCCAACGGACGATGCGGACGTATTTAGGCGCGAGTAAGTGTAAACCGGACGTGGACAAGGTTTTGGAGGTTTTTAAGAGGAGAAAAGAGGAAGAGGAAAAGAGCGCGAGCGCGACGACGAGACTGTTGCACTGCGAAGGATACGCGCTGTACGATCCAAAGTTCTTGACGAGTTTGATTACCAAAGCAAAAAATTTGTACGAAACAGACGGGACGAAGGTGTTGGTATCGATCGATTTAGCCTCGTTTGAGGTGGTTCGGAATAGTCGAGAAACTTTGTTGACTCTGTTGGAACGAAATCCAGGCGTCGTGGACGTGCTTTTTTGTAACGAGGACGAGGCAAAAGCGTTGGTCGAGATCATTCCAGAGTTGTTCCTGGAGGAGCAGCAGCAAACGACGAGAAAAAACGACGAGAACAACAACGAAGGAGAAGAAATCGAAGCTATGGTTGCCAGAACCATCGCGAAGAAAATAAACGGCACGTGTGTCGTCACGCAAGGCAAGCGAGGCTGTCGCTGCTACTCCGCCGACGACGACGAAGAAAAAGAAGAAGAAGAAAAAGAAGTGCACCACGTCCCGGCGCCTGCCCTGAAAACCGTCGTCGATACCACTGGCGCCGGCGACACCTTCACCGCCGGCTTCTTATTCTCCTACTTACTCTCCACGACGACGAAAACGAAAACGAAAATCACGAAAAGAAATAAAGAAGAAAAAAACGACATCCTACTCAAAGCCGCGCGACTCGGATGCGAAGCCGCCTCAAAAATGTGCGCCGCGGTCGGGTGTGAACTCGACGACCACCAATGGGAAGAGATACTAATTCGTGCTGCTCAATGATACTAATAATAACAACAACAACGACAACGACAACCCAGATGATAATAGAATAGGAAAAATACAGAGAATAGAACTTTACGCGAGTAGAAATAGAGCCTTTTAACATTATTTTAGTAGAGCCGCTCATGCGATGCCGCCAATTCATCATCGGAGAACACGCACAAATTGACAAAAGGAAAAGCGCCCGCCCAAATACCCGTTCCAAATAGACTTTTTTGCGCGTCCTTATATTACCGTTCAATTTTTATTCATCTTTTCATCTGTGTAAATGTCAATCGATTTTGGTCAATTTTTTTCCTTCAAAAAAAATCAGACAATTAAAAAAAAGATCTGATGACGACAACACCTTTGATGCGAACGAAGAGGAGAAGACCTCGAAGTTCACTTCTCCTTTTCCCTTTCCTTTTCGTGCTCTTTATTGCTGCGCTGTTGTTCTTTGATGACGAGACGCGCGTTTTTTCGTGCGTTGAAGCGGCAAACGAAGGAGGAGAGGAAGACATTTTGGAACCGGAGTGGCCGTTTTTACCTAATTCGAACAAGGACACCACAGACGGAGAATCATCAGATCTCTCGAAAGAGACGACGGAAAAGACACAACAGACGCCAAACTTTATATCCGCGGAACTCTTCCGCGCGTTACCGGCGCACATCACCCGGAATAAAGTCCGATCGTCGGCGCTTTTAGAGACTCTGGGGAAAATGAGCAAAAACAGTGCAAACAAGAAGAACAAGAAGAAGAACGACAACAACAACAACAACAACAACATAAGAGGAGAAGGCGAAGGCGAAGAAAACGAAGAGGAAGAAGATGCTTTGCGACGCGTGGACAACTGTAGGGAGATTTTAGAGAGGGAGGATTCTTTCTTCTCGGATGCCGCCGCGCGGGGCGCGAGCGGCGACAGCGGCGGCGGCGAGGGGAAGACGATGGTGAAGACGAAGAGAGATGCGATCGACGCGTTGATTGATATGGTGAAAGAAAATCCAAAGAGGAAAGAGGCGTGGAGAGAGTTGGGTTTGGCGATGCAGTTAGGGAGAGGTTCGGCGGACGCGGCGTTGACGAGAGCTTTGTCGGAAAGGAGGAGCGATGATGGTGAAGAAGAAAAAGACGAGGAGAAAGAGAAGAAGATGAAAGAGAAGAAGAAGAAAAAGAAGAAGAACGGCGAGAACGTGATGATGATGATGAATGGGAACGAATGGAAACGAATCGACGCGGAAAAGAAAGCGGTATATTTTTTACAGCGCGCGGCGGATTTAGGCGACGCGGAGGCGCACTTTGAGTTGGCGTTTTTGTACAGCACCGGATTAGGCGGCGTTGTGGAGAAGGACGAGCGGTTGGCGATGACGCACCATTATTTCGCGGCGAGAGGCGGTGACGTGCGATCGCATTTAGCTTTAGGGCATCGACACGCGAAGGGTAGGTTCGCACCAAAATCGTGTCAAGCGAGCGTTTTGTATTACCATCCGGCGAGTTTGAAGACGGTAGAACCGGTGATTGCGCCGGTGATGGGAGAGAACGGGCAGAAAGGATTCGATAATTTTCGGTTGAGTCGAGACATGAAGTCGCCAAAGAAGCTGAAAAGGCAGAAAGACGTGGTGACGTATTACCAGTACGCCGCGGATTTAGGGAACTCGGAAGCGCAGAACGCGGTGGGACACGCGTATATGGTAGGCACGAAAGGTTTGGACGTGAACTACGACGTCGCGGTGAAATATTTAGATTTAGCCGCCGCGCAAGGCAACGCAGAGGCGATGAGTTCGTTAGGTCACGCGTACGCGAACGGGTTAGGCGTGACGCAAAATAACGAAACCGCTTTGAAATGGTTCAAAGAGGCGAAAAAGTTGGGTTCTCCGCACGCGAGTTACGGATTAGCGTACATGTACTTGAGCGGTTTCGGAGTGGAAAAAAACGCGCAAGAGGCGGTGAAGGAGCTTTTGAAAGCGGCGGAGAGAGGGAGCATGGAGGCACAGTTTCATTTAGGCGCTTTGCACGTGAGAGGAGTAGCGCCGTTAGCGAGAGATTACACGAAAGCGAACACGTATTTCGGTTTAGCCGCGGCGCAAGGGCACTCGTTAGCTTCTTATAACTTGGCGATGATGCAATTGGGAGGTTTAGGCGCCCCGATTGCGTGCGCGCCGGCGTTGGATAAGTTGAAACTGTTAGCGGAACGCTCCTCGACGGTTATAAACGTGATGGAGAACGCGAGAGAACATTTCGTGAGAAGAAACTATAAAGAATCCTTGTACGCGTACGCGAAAGCGTCGGAAATGGGCGTCGAGTTAGCGCAAGCGAACGCGGCGTATATTTTAGAGAGGAACTTTGGCGGCGTGCAAAACCACTTATCGAAAGAAGAAAGGAAACGGTTTTCGCTGTATTTTCACGAACTCGCCGCGGATCAAGGGAACGTCTTATCGTTACTCACGATTGGCGACGCGCATTACGCCGGGTGGATTTCTTCTTCCATTTCATCAGAAAAAGACGACGATTCCGAGGAGACGTTGATGGTAACCGACGAAGACGGAAACGTGCTCGTTCCTTCCAATGCGAACTCAGATTCCAACTACGAAAAAGCCGCGCAAGTCTACCGACGAGCCGCTGGTTTACGAAGCGCAGCTGCTATGTTCAATCTCGGGAGAATGCACGAAGTTGGACGAGGCGTCGCGAAAGATTACCACTTGGCCAAACGCTTTTACGATTCCACTTTATCGGCGGAGCCAGATGCTAAGTTTATAGTCAAATTCGCGCTTTGGGGGTTACGATTTCGAGAGTGGGTGGACGAGAAAGATTGGAAGAATAAAGACTACAGAACGATAGTTTCTGATATCTTTCGCGAACTCTTGTTGCTCAGACCTGGAATTTTCAACTCGAATATTATGAGCGTCGGCGAGGACGAACCGAAACCGGCGAAGATTGTCATATCGACTGAGAAAACGAATCCCCCTCCGTCCTCTGCTGCGAGTGGTAGTGCAACCGAGCACAGCGTCAAAGAAACGAATAAAGTAATCGAGTGGGGAAAGAAGAACTCGGACGTGATGTTGGTCATCGCGTTAGGTATTTTCTTGGTGATTACTTTAGGCGTGCGATCGATTTTAGCGGCGAGACATCACCATCACCGCGACTAGTTTTAGAAGTGGTGCATATATCTTACATACATAAATACTGTACAATACTATACATCATTACAACAAGTGTTTCCTTAGCGTATTTTTGACATCTCCATCCTTCACAATCGTCCCGTGACACGGTACGATGGTATCGAAATCGAGCCGCTCCACGTCCTCGACTCGCGCTCTCAACTTCTTCTTTTTCTCCTCTCCGAAACACAACACGTTCTTGTAAATGGGCAAATAAATAACATCCATGAGAAACTTCCACCCTTTCTCTTTGAACGTGTACAACTTTTCATCCATTCCTTCGCCGTCCGGATAATTCCAATACACATCCGTCACCATCAAACATTTACTTTCTTTGTGCGCAAACGACACCTCGTTGAAAAACGGCTTCGAGAAGAGACTCTCGCAATCCCAATGCACCATCTCAAACTCGTTCAACCATTCGTCCTTCCACTCTTCTTTTACATCTCCCAGATCCTTATCGTACGGAATCTCTCCTCGTTTCTTTTCTTTCAACCCGGGACATCCCCACAGCGTTGCGTTCGGATACGCTCGTTTCCACATTTTCGCGTATTTCAGGTGCTCGTAATTCGGAGAGACGATATGTTTCACCTCTCCAAGCTTCTCGATCTCCTTCTTCGTCTCCTCGTCTAAATCGATCGGCGAGTGCACCCACAACTCGCCGTTTTGCAGTTTCACCACTGCCATTCGTCCGCCGACGTCGATGGTGTTCCATAAAAATTGTCGTTCGCACGCGTAGAGTTTGTTTTTGACGAGCTCTTTGACGATGATGTTTTCCCCGTCTTCCTGCGGATGGTTGGACCAACAGGTTTTGAACGCGTTCTTGTTCTCGTCCTCGCGCTTCTCTTCCAAACTCGAAGACGACGAGAGGCGCAAAAAACGCCGCGTTTTCCTTTTTGGCGTTTTAGTTGTTCTGGGGGTCGCGACGACGGAGATGCGTTTTGGTGACGTGCTCGCGCGCATCGCATTCGCGTCTCTCTTTTGTGACGAACACGTTTCCCCACAACGAAAGAACAAATCTCTGCGCGTGTACTAACACACCATACTTTAAAAGAATAAGAAGAACGACAAAAACATGTCCGCACTCTTCGACTTGAACTCGTTCATCACCACCCTCTTATTCTTCATCTGCGCGTGCACGTACGTGAAACTCAAAGCGCCGTATTTACTCGAACGAGAGACCACCGGCGGCAACAAAGGAAAAGGAGGCGGGTTGGTGAAATCTGTGTTCTGGAAAGCAGCGAGAGTGGGAGAGCGGTTATCGCCGTACGTGTCGATCGGGTGCCTGATCATGGCGTGGAGGACGTTTTTTTACGCGTAGTGTTGTGCGCGTGATGACGAAACAGCATCACCTGATGAAAGAGATTGCGCTGGCGATGAAAGCGAAGGACTTTGCGAGGGCGGTCCAACTGTACGAAGACGACGAGAAAGACGATACATACGAGGTTCACGTGTACGCCGGGAAGAGTTACTTCGAACTCAAACAACACGCGAAGAGTCGAGAGTGTTACGTCAAGGCTGCTCGAATCGACTCGGAGAGAGAGCAAGCGCACAAAGGGATCGTGGAGGTTGGATTTGATGGCGACGACGACGACGTGAAATTCGTTGAGGAAGAGGTCATTCCGTCGGTTACGTTTTTACTCCAAAAAGCGTCCGAAACAGAGGACGTGGAGAAGCAAAAGCAGTACTTGGGAAAGTTGGGCGACGGGTACGCGAGGTGCGGGGAACATTTGTATTTGGAAGCGGCCAAGGCGTATCGAGATTTAGATGATTTGATGTTGAAAGAGAACGACGCTTCTTCGGTAGGCGGCGCGGCAGCTGCGTGTAGCATTAAAGCGGCGAAATGCGCGGTGCTGTTTACGGAAGGAAAAGCGAAGTTGAGCGCGAGCAAAGCCGTCGCCGATGCGAAATCTAAAATGATCGTCTCGAGAAAAGACGAGATTCGGATTGCTAAGGAGGCGTCGATCGAGTGTTTTGCGAGTCTGGCGATAGAGACGATTCCGTTTTTGGACGGGTACTTTCGTACGAAAGCAAAGCCGAAGAAAGGAGACGACAAAGTAGAAACGAGCAGCGACGATGTGAAAGATATCGAAAAGTTTGCCATAAAGCTCGCGCGCGCTCGATTGGACTGTGGCGCCAAAAATGTTGAAGAAAATGGTAAGAAGGATGCGTTGAAATTCGCAGACGCGATGTTGCATGATTTCATGAGCAGCAAAAGTTCTGAGAGTGTGGTCGTCGATGAAACAAACGTTTTGGCGCTCGCTTTAGACGTCGTCGCTTTTACGGGGGAATACCTTGGCGACGAAGAGGAAGGTTGGAACGATGATTCGTCATCAGAAGAATCTCCCCTCGAAACCGCGATAAAAGAATACGTAAAAGACGCAGACGTCGAAAATCCGCTTTGGGTGTTGTTCACGGCGTGGACTGCAAATCGAAATCACAGTCGAGGGTCGTTCCATCGTTCGTGTCTTGGGAACGATCTCGAGTGTCACCATGAAGGGACGAGAGTTGAATTAGGCTCGAGGGATGCAAAGATGGACAAAGAGGTATACAGATTGTTTGACGCTATGGAACGCTCCATCGATGCGGACGGCGAGAGCGATGAAGTTCTATCTTCGACTTCGTATTCCACTTTACAACTCGCCATGGTTTCGATGCTCTTGGCAGAGTCTCGTGCGTATCTCGGCGACGCTTTAGGCGCGCTCGACGTTGCTGGACGCGATGCGGTTTGCTCGGTTTTGGGATTAGCAAAAACGCAAAAAAGAGCACAATTACTACTCGCTGAATCACACGCCAAGCTTGGGCGACCGTTTGATTACGACGCGATCGTTAAAGCATCGCCGGCGAGAGGTTGTCGCATTCGCGCGTATTATATTGCCATTACGAGCGTTGCCCGGGATGCCAAGGCGCAAAAACTGAAATGGTTACGAAGCGCGTACGAAGCAGCGCCTCGGAGTCCAAGGTGTGCGTTTGAGTTTGCGTGGGCATCCGGAAACGTCGATGCGTGCGAACAGATTGTTTATTCATGGATAGATGCGCACGAAGGAGCGGAGCTACCCGCGGATGTCACCGCGCGTTGGGCATCGCGTAGAGCGTCTTTGGCCACCTCAGAGGAGCAACTCGACATTTTATGCTCGCGCGACGATCGATCGATTTTTACTTTAGCGGCTAAAGCGGCAAAAGCAAGTAGCGGTGCAAATCCATTCCGTGCACTCGCGTTTAGCGCTCTCTCTCTCTGTGTGGATGCATCCGGCGACACCGCTCGCGCCTCGAAATTGCGCGAAAAAGCTTTAGCGTTGGATCCGAGCGACGAGATTTCAGGACCAATTGAAACGAACTCCTCTTCTCCTGAAAGATGTCGAGAAGTTTGTGAAAACGCCATAAAGTGGAATCCAAACTGTATATGGGCATCTGAACGACTTGCGAGCGATAGGGATCCACACGTGGCGCTTTCGGCGTTGAAAATTCTGATTCGCACGAAACGCGAGAGTGTCGCGATGTGGACGAATATGGGCGATTGTTATCGAAAGTTGGATAGAAAGTCAGCGGCGGTCGATGCGTTGGAAAAAGCTGTTACGTTGTATAAGCAACGAGACCCGGTTGCCGATGCGAGTCTTAGAGACGCTTTATACGCCGCGACAGTTGCAGGTAACATTTCGTTACAGCTCGGAAATCTCGAGCGCGCGGAGTTGTCGTACAAAATCGCGCACGACATTTTCCTCAACGCTTCTTCCACGGGTAGCAGCGATAAAGGAGGTGTTCTCGTTCCAATCCTAATTGGACTTGCGAGATGTTTCGTGTTGGACGCGTCGGGATCAGCCATGCGCGGCGCGACGGCAAGATGTGAGCAAAGTGCGAAAGAGTGTGTCGCGTACGGCGAGAAAGCGCTCGTCGCGATCAACAATGACGCAGCGGTTTTAGCGACATCATCAAATACAAAGAAGTATGCCGTCGTCGAACGCGTCGTTCGAACGCTTTTAGGCGAAGCGCACTTATTGATGAACAATTTCGACTCAGCCGCGAGTGAATTCAAAAAGTGTGTGGAACTTTTCCCGGAGCTTGCGTCGACGCGAGAAAATCTCGCTCGGGCGTTGTTGTTGTTCGCTTCTTCTTTACCACGAGGTGACGATGATGCTACTTCGAAAGCAAAATCGGCGTGCATCGATTACGCGAGCGCGGAAGGCTCCGATTTCTCCGCCGCCTGGCGCGCACTCGCTAAGATTCCTCGAGGGAAAGATGAAGAAGACGACGCTTCGTATTTTGGTCGCGTCGAAACGTGTTTGTCCCGCGCGGTATCTTTAGGCGTCTCGCAGAACAAAGCGACTGTCTGGGCATCTCTCGCGCAGTTATACAAAACTGCCGCAGATGCTCGACGACAAAAAAGTAGTGGTGCGGAAGATATCATCGAAGAACTCGAACGCGCCGCCGCGACGTGTCTCGATAAAGCCCGCACTCTGAATCCGCACGAAGGTGTCGCGTGGATTCACACTGGCGAAGAGATTTTGAGCAAAAGCGTTTTTGGCGAAGACGAAGGAAATAGTAGTGTTTATTACGAGAAAGCCGCGAAAGCGTTCGATGTCGCCACAAAGTGTGCGTTTGAAGACGCAGAGCACGCGCGCATCGCCGACGCCAAGTTTTCGGCGACGGCGGCAGTTGCCGTCCTTTCGGAAGATATTCACAACACACACAGATACGAGAATATCGCAGCCGCAATTCGAGCGGCGAGAGCGCGAACGAACGATCCGGTCGCACACTGGTCGCTCGCGATGGTGTGCGAACGAAGAGGATTGATTGATATGGCAAAAGAGGCGTTTGAAAACGCATTGGACGGTGTTCTTAATGGCGATACTTCGACTCTAGATTTCACGTTCGGTTACGGCGAGAGCGATGAGTGTCGAAACGCAATAACTGATGCCTGCAAGGAAGGTTTAGAGCGTCTGGAAAAGAGGCGAGCGATGACGAGTGCCGCGCAAAATGATCTCAATGATGGAGCTTGCGCGACGTACGCGTCGCTCAAGCGACGTTTGCAAAACGCCATTCGCGAAGACCCTTCTAACGTCCACGCGAGAGTGCATCTCGCGCAGTTACTGTTAGCACGAGAAGAAGATGATGACGACGAAACTTTTCTCGCTTTGAACGTGGTACCCGAACCGAGAGCACCTTTTCTTAACAACGCGGGAGGTAAAGGTGATTTCCGAGAACAAAGTTCCGTCGCACGAAGCGTCGCGTGGTCTTGCATCGCCAACTCTCCAGCATACGTGTATCCCGTAAAAAGTGATGATATTGAAAGCGATAAAACAAGATCAGAAGTTCTTTTTCGTCGCGCAAATCGCATGGCTGCCATTGCTACGGTTCTAAACCCGGGTGACGCGCGAAACCAAGATGTCCTTCAGACGTGCTTGAATCGCCTTCAGTTGCGTCCTCGAGCGAGCGGTCGAGTATCGTCTTTCAACCTCGATGACGAAAAGATGCTTCGCGATTTGTCGAAAATGGCAGAATCTGATCCAAAGAGCAATGCAGAAACTATTGCTTCTGCCAGACTCGCGTTGGCGGCAAAACTCGCGCAGTCCGAGGAAAAAGAGAAACGCAAAGAGGCAAAGAAACACGCGACTCGCGTAAGTCAAACGAATAGCAAAACAGAATTAGACGAACAAGAACGAGAAATTAACAACATTAAAATTAGCGAACGATTAGTGCGAGCGAGCGAATGTTTCCTCGCTGGCAGCGAATTATAGATTTAATAATACAGAGTTTTATCATCGAACTATTAGAAAATCTTCGCACTCGTCCAATTCTCCTCCCAAAAGTTCACCATTCCTTCATCTTCGATTTCGTCTAATGAGCTATTCTTCGCATCTCTATCTTCTAATTGATACTTCTTCTTCGTAAGAGGCGGAGGAGGACGCGTGGCGGGTACTTTTCTTCTCCCTTTCGCGGTGGTAGAAGAAGAAGAAGAAGAAGAAGAAGAAGAAGAAGAGAATATCTCATCCAACCGATCTCTGGTCACCCCGGCTTCCAGTCGATTCAACGCTTCCGTACCGTTCTCGTTCCCGTCCCAACCTTCCAACAAAGATATCAACGCGTCGCACAACTCTTCGCTCGTATCGAATGTCAATCCATTCACACCTTCCTGAACTAATTCGTCCCGCAAACACTCGTATCTTCTCGCTAAAACTGGAATACCCACGCCAAACATGTCTACGATTTTCATCGGCAAATCGAGTTTCGAAGAGCTTTGGTGCAAGCACAAACCTACGTCGGACATGGACAAGCGTTCCGGGTACTCGTGGATAGGTAACCACGCGTACGAAAAACTGACGTGTTTCAATTTCGCCTCTTTCGCTCTCGTCTCAAACGATTCTCGCAAATCTCCTCTGCCTGTGATCAAAATGTTCAAATGCGGCAGTCGTTGTTTCGTCTTCTTCTTTTTCTTCGTCGCCGTTCGGCTCGCTTCTTTCGCCTTCTCGTCGTACAACACCGCCGCGTGTAACAAAACGTCAAAGTCTTCGTCCGGCGTCCATGAGGTGCTCGAGACAACATTCACAACATCGCTCGTCTTTTTCCGGAATCCTTTTTTCTTTTCTCTCGTGGCGTTGGTGTTTAATCGTAAAAATTGCTCCCCCGGCGCGTCCTTCACCACGGAAATGTGTCTCGCGTCCACGCTCCACTCGCGAATTAAAAAATCCTTCATCTTCTCCGTCACCGTCAAATGATGATCGAAATACCTCAAAAAGTACTTCTCGTACGCCTTCATAACTCTCACCAACACATCTTTCCCTCCTCGTTTCCTTTGCATGCTGAAAATCGAGTACCCGAGATTGTGCCAATCAATAGTAAACTTTCCTCCCATCACCCGTTTCGCCACCGCGCACGCGAGAAACGTCGGCAAACACGGTGGATTTTGCACCAGCACATTTGTCACTTTCACTTTCCCAGTTTCAAAGAACAAACACAAGAGCACTTGTAAAAACTGCAAGAGGACTCTCAGCGCGAAATATACGATCGATGGCACGAATGGCATCTTAGTCTTCTTCACTCGTAAAAAGTTCAATCGAGAGATACCTACGAACCGAAATCCATCATTTTCTCTCAACGTTTCCTTCATCATCGATCCATTCTTGTACGCGATCACGGTGACTTCGTATCCTTTGTTCAGTAAGGAACTCGCGTGATTTTGCATCCTTGGCGAGTGCCCGAAATCGCCCAAAACGAGAACGACCGCGTGTTGTCTTTGTTTCTTCGCCTCATCTTCATTAATTTCCCCTAAAACGCCTACCAATTCTTTGTTTTCTTCTTTCACGCGTTTTTGCACCACGTTATTAGTAGTATCAATATTGAGAGAAGACGGAGACGGAGGTTTCTCCCGTTTCTTCATCAACGGTGGATCTGGTTTCTTTTTCTTTTTTGTCTTCTTACTTTTCGAAGCGACGTTATTATTCGCATTGGAAAGCGCCATGATGATGATTTACAAAATGTCGTGTAAAGTGTTTTGTGTGTTGTTGCAAGTGAGAGGTGTGTCTGATTTTTGAATTTTTTCAGGGGCAAAACGCCGTCTCGAAAAAAACGAAAGCACTCGTAAATTACGAAAGAATTTACATAGGTGAGAGACACGCTCACGAGCAGAAAAAAACAAACTCTGGGGCACAACAAACCAGGTTTGTTGGAACCAAATTTTGGTTCGAATTTTTTTTTTTTTTTGACAAACCTTTTAGGGTTTGAAAAATTTTGGTTTTGAAACAGGAGGTTTCTAGAAAAAAAAATCACAGAGGAAAAACAGCACATGTTACCAAAAAAGAGTAAACGAGAACGAGAGGTATGCACAAGAATCATCCGAGGATCCCATCGTCGCAGAGGGTGATGATGATGAAGCTGCTGATGTTCGTTCTGCTCTCATCATCACTCGTCCTTTTCGAAAATCTCGGGGCTTTTGGTGAAGTTTCGGAGGAGGAAAAGAAGATGAACTCTTGGATCGATTTCTGCTCTTCCTCCGCTCGCGAGTTATACGAATCACCGATCGATCCGATTTTAGAATCCGAGGTACAAAACAGACGACAAGATCCACCGATAAAAATCACCGACCGAGGGCAAATGTGGCATCGAGCGGAATCGAATGTACGTGCAGACGCGAGGACGAAATCGGCGATTTTTGAAAAGAGGTCGAAATCAATTCCTTTGATGCTGTTTGGAGATTCAATCACGGAGTATTGGAAGTTACGAGTGAACAGAGAAGTTTTGATGAAAACTCTGAGAGTGGAGAATGAACGCGACGTATTCGTGAATGGGATTAGCGGGGACGAGACGTCGCACGCGCTGTATCGGTTGACGCACGGCGCGTTTCCGAGAGCGACCGTGGACGACATCGTGGTGATGATTGGGACGAATAATTTAGGACGCGCGTACCGGTTAGGAGTGGAGTATTCGAATAGGATGAAGAAAGCTGACGAGGAGTGCTTGAACGAAGAGCAAGTGCGCGCGATTCGCGAGGAGATTCCAAACGCCGTCGCGGGGATTTTAGCGGTGATTGAAAAGATTCGAGTGATGTCTCCAAACTCGAGAATCGTAGTTTTAGGTATTTTACCGAGAGGGTTGAGAAATGTGAGGGCGTGGACAGGCACGCCGCAAGCGTCCATTCACGATATGGAGACGTCGCAACGCTTACCAGACGCCGACGCTTTAGAATCGAGAGCATTTAAAGGGCAGTTTACGTTACCGAACGTGTTTACCAAGGCGATTGATTTCGTCAACGACGCCGTGAAGAGAGGCATTGAAAACGAGAAAGTTGGAGGAGATATGGTGTATTATCGCGAGTGCGCAGATGCGTTTTTGACGGTTGTCGACGAAGAGAGCGATGCGAAGATGTTAAATTACGATTTGATGAAGGACGCTTTGCATCCGGACAAACCGAGAGGGTACGAGGCGCTCGGGAAATGTGTTCGAGATATTTTGGATTCGTTACCGGAGAACTGGGAGTTTCAAAACGTGCGCGCGCGAGAGAGCGGCGAAATCGCGCAGATGGGCGTAGCAACTTAAAATCCGTTTGATGTAGTAATCATATGTATTGGTAATAATAACAATAATAAATCTTTTCTCTATGCAATAATACTTAATTAATTCATCGGCGTTTGTTAAAGGCGCCGCCTCTGCCTCCGCCTCTGCCCCCTCTGCCTCTGCCTCCGCCTCTACCGCCACCTCTGCCACCGCTACTCTTCTTATCGAAATGTTTCGCCGCTTTTTCGTCTACGCCACCTCTCTTTCGCTTCTTCCCTCCTTCATCTGAAGAGGAAGCCTCCGAATCCGAATCTTCCGATGATTCATCGTCCGAAGAAGACGACGATTTTTCTTCTTCTTCCTCTTCGCTCTCGTCATCATCGTCGTCGGACTCATCTTCTTCGCTCGAAGAACTCGGTCCATCATCCTCGTCTCCATCCTCGAGCTCTGCGAACTCGTCCTCGTCGTCGTCATCGCTCTCTTCTTTCTCGTTCTTGTTCTTCTTCGCTCGATCGAGCTTCACCGCCGGCATATCGTCTTCGTCGTCCTCTTCTCTCGCTTCCGCCGCCGCTTTCGCCAACTTTGCCGCTCGCTTCATGAAATCCTCTCCATCGCTCTCGCTTTCATCCTCGTCTTCCTCAAAATCATCGTCGTCTGACTCATCGAGTTCATCGTCATCCGACGACTCGTCGTCGTCTTCCTCGTCGTCGCTGAAATCTTCGTCATCAGAATCATCCTCGTCGTCGTCGAACTCGTCGTCCTCCTCGATCCTCCCGCTTAAATACACCGCTCTCCCTTTCCCGTTTTGCGTCACGGTTACCGTCTCCCCGCTGGCGAACGTCAGCCCAGTCCCGAAGGAAAACTGTTCGCACGACACATCGCGCAAGGTTCCAATGCACAGGAGTTTCTTTTTAGTCTTCTTCTCGTCGTTTTCATCGTCACCGGTCACGGATGAAGTTTGGACGAAAATGGACGCCGCCGCCGATGGTGTGGAAGAAGACAAAGATGATACTACTGGTTGCCCTAACGCGGCTTGGCAGACGACCACGGTCGTGGCCACGTCCGGGCGGAACTTGATCGGTTTGTTGTTCGGAGGAATTTCCAAGCCGAAGAATGACGGCATGCTTATGTGTTATGTTTATTAAATACTAAGAGTCTCTCTCGCGATGGATTTGTGACGGCGAAATCAAGCAGTCAGAGAGGAAAAAAAGCGTTGAAATACAGGACGTAGAATTTTTCTCTCTGTTCACATCAGCAGAAACAGAGCGCAGTATTGAGAGGAGTGTTTGTGTTTGTGCAGAAAAGCGTGGTTTGATGATGGCTTTTAGTACGTCGTCGTTCGATTTGAATGATGTGATGTGATTGGTCATTAGTATTCGTATTACGCGTTACCCGTCGTTTCGTTCTCGTCTTGTTTTACCTCTTCTTCTTCTGCTATAATGTAATGACGACGGCCGTGTTATTGTAGTTGTTGATGTTCATTCTTATCTCAGTCTCTGTTTGATTAAGGTTTTGCCAAACGACCGACGAGTAAGCCGACGACGGCGGCTAGAGTTGTGATCAACGGGTTGATGTTGCGCGTGGAATTTTCGCCTAAAACTCCTCCTTCGGTTGTCTTCGCAACATTCGTCTTTTTCTTAGCGTCATTCGTCTTTCTATTCTTATCGTCAATCAACTCTACGTTCACTCTCCACGGTCTCTTAAAAAAGTCCAACGCGATGTGCTGACATCGCCTGAACAACTCGTGCGCGGCTTCGACTTCGTTTTTAAAGATGGAAACCGATTCCACGGACACGCCTAACGGGACTCCGCTGTCTTTCGTTTGCTCCAAAATATCTTCGCACATGTCGCACAAAATGTCAACGGATCTTTCCACCGGCGATTTGTTCAGAGGCGTTTTCGCCGGCGTCGCGTCTTCGCTAAATATTCTCTGCTCGACCCATTCCGGGACTCGTACACCTAACCATTTTATAAAGTTCATCGTTTTCTCTCTCCCGCACGGCGCGAATGTTAAAATGATCTTCACCGGTTTCACGTTTCGCTCTTTGCACAACTTGCCGTAATCGTTGATTAACTTAATCGTCGGCTGTTGATCGTAAATAGCTTGCGTGATAAACCACTCCGCGCCTAAACTTTGCTTCTTCAACAACGTTTCGTGTTCATTTCCTTTCTTTTCGTGCCTTTCCGCGATCGTCACGCCGCCAAAGTGGCCTTTCAATTGTTTCGTCAACAAATCCGCCGCGTCTGGAATCGTCGGTCCTTTATACTCTTTACTGTGCGTCGCCCCACCGACAAAATTAAAACACATGTTCTTGGACTTCTCAACCGCGTGACTCAACCACTCGTTAAACGACGCCTTATCGCTCTCCGCCACGCACTTATACACCACCGAGGCCCTCCCTCCGGAGACTCGCTCCAACACGGTGGCAAACGCCGCCGGATCTCCAAGCTTTCGAAACGGAAACGGTCTCGCCATTTCAGTCCTACCTTCCTCGTCTTGAATGTCGTACACGATGTACCCGTCCACGGCGAGTGAGCGAGATTTGTTCATGAATTTTTCCGCGTGTTGTAACGTTTCCTCGTCCGAAGCGCCTTCTAAGGGCGGGGTCAGGCCTTTTAGAGAGAGAGTGAGAAATTCAATCATCAGTCAAGAAAAAAGCGATAAAGACATTATTCGTAAACGCTCGGGACGACGAAAGAAGAGGAGGAGAGACTCTGAACGCCCTCTCTGTTCTTTTTCTCGTCTTCTTTTGAAGCAATTATTGCCTTCTGAGAGAGGAGTGCGCGAATGAATTCTTTAATCATCATCACCATATCCAAAAGCGAGCGCAGAGAGAAATCCATCATTTCCAATCGAACGTTTACGAATATCATCACTTATTGCAGAGAAAGAAAAGAGCGCGAGTTTAAACGAGAGAAAGGAGCAGATCTGCTCGATCTTTTTGTCGTGAGATATACAAAAGAGAGTAATACTACTAAGAAGAATAAACGTACCGAAAAGAAACGACGGTCTCGATGGGTCCGCTAAAGTCTCCGCTAAAGTCGCCATTTTTACGTTTTTTTTTGTGGACGAATAGATAAAAATTAACAACTTTCATGTGCTCTAATGTCCTCTATTACATACGCGGATGTCAGATTTTATGAGAAACTGCTACGCGGGGGTGGTGGCGACCGTCGCCGTCGTCGTCAACGAAGAATCTTCTCCTCGGTTTTCCTCGGAGGAGGAGGAGGAGGAGTTTGGGGAGGAGGAGTTTGAGGAGGAAAAAAACTTCCGTATCAAGCCTAAGAACACGCCGTTCGTAAACGCCCAAATCAAAGCGAGGAAGATTTTCGTAAACGTCCACAAACCGCCGGATTGAAACAACTGTTTCCGCAACAACATCAAGCCGATTTTTTGTCTTCTTTTTGCTAACTGCGTTTTGCAATCGAGAATGAGGTCAGGGTCGTCGAAGTTTATTTCGCACTCTTCGTCGGCTTCGTTGTTTTCCCCTTGACTCATTCCGTTCGCTTTGGTGAGGAAGGCGAAGGCGTTGGAGACGGCGGTGCGGATGCTGAATTCGGCGATGACTTTGGCGTAGTGTTGGATGGCTAATTGGATGAGCTGCTTCTGGATTTCTTTCGGCGGAGTTAAGTTTTTCGGAGAGGCTTTGTAGATGATGGAGCGCAAGGAGCTTCCCGCGGAGGAGTTTAATAACTCGCCTCCGAGCTTTTCGACCGAGTCTTGCGCGTCCGAACGTTCGGACTCCGAGGCGGTGCTCGAGGCCGAGTTCCCGGAAGCTTGTCTCGAAAGGTCCAGGAACTTTTGCCAATCGATGTCGCCTGTTTCTTCGTCCATAATGGTGCGTTCTAAAACTTGTTTACCGTACGCCGTTCGCGGCGATAACGCGCGGAAAAGAGCCGTCGGCGCGGCGACTTCGTACATGTTCGCGCCGGTTCTCACCGCGCAGAAATCGAGCGTCGTCAACGATCGGATGACGAAAACCATGTACGGAGGTAAGTTAAACCTATATTGAGTGGAAATTTTCGTCAAATCGACGACTAACTCTGTAAAGTTGTTCCTTTGTTTCTTTTCCATCCCGTCCGGTCCGTCCATGGCTTCTCGAAACGCCCGACGAAACTCATCGTCGGTGATGACGTACCATTTTCCCGGGTCGGAGGTGTAATCCGCCACGTTTCCGTTTTCATCTTTCCAAATTTGCGCTTTATCGGGGAGCATACCCATGATGCGTAAGTTATCGATTAAATCGTCCCACTGCGCGTTTAAGATGTTCAAAATGCACGACGCCATCGCTTCTTGCTGCGCGTTGTTCACTTCGCAAATCAAACCAAAATCAATCAAAGCCAATTGGCCTTGGTCCGTATACAACATGTTCCCTTCGTGAGGATCGGCGTGGACTAATCCGGTTCGAAACAACTGCGCGGACGAGCACTCGACACCCATGCGAACCATTTTTCTTTGCTCGTCCAGGTTTAATTTCTTCATCGGTCTCCCGCTGATGAACTCTTGCGTCAAAACTCTCGTGGAGGTCAAGTTATCCCACGAGCGAGGAATTTTCACGTACGGTAAAAACTTCAACGATCTTTTGAACGCTTTCGCGTTCCTCGCTTCTAAGGTGTAATCCAACTCTCTAAAAATCCCAGCGCCGACTTCGTCTATGATAAACGGCAAATCCTCGCTCCCGTTCGCGCCGGATTCTTCCAACCACGTCAACAGTAATCGAATCACCGTACAATCTAACGCGATTCTTCGTACCATCCCAGGTCTTTGCACCTTCACCGCCACTTTCGTCTTTTGCGCGTCGTGTAACCGCGCCTCGTACACCTGACCAATCGATGCCGCCGCGATTGGCTTTTCCTTAAACTCCGAATACAAACTCGTCTCCGGATCGCCTCCGACGATGTCCTTAATAAACCTCAAACTCCCTCTATTAATCAACTCTTCCCGTATCGTCTGAAACGCCACCTCAGAATCAAACTGCTTCACGTCTTGCTGCAACGTCATCAACGCGTCCGCGGCTTCCTCCCCGATAATATCCGGCCTCGTCGACAAGGTCTGCGCCAACTTCACGAACACCGGACCGAGCTTCGCCACCACGTCTCTCAACTTCCCCGCCCGCGTTCTTTTCTCCAACGGGATGTCCATCGCATCTTCGTACTTCCAAATTGCAAGAACGGATGAAAATTGCGCGATGACTTCCCCACATCGCGCGGCTAACTCGAGAGGATTGGATTTGAAAAATTGGTTGATTTTTAACAACTTTTCCGTGTATCCCAAAGAATAGTCGAGAACGACAGCCTCTAAATTACTAATCTTTTCCCCCGTTTCGTCTTCGATGTCGTCCATGGATTTCACGACGTCTCGGACCACGTCCGGGTTGGAAATCGCCGGTGCTCTGCTTTGCGTCGTCGCGCGAACGAAAGCAGCTTTTCTTTCGCTCTTTTTCTTCGACAGCATCGTCATCGAAAGCGCGCGAGAGGATGGTGACGACGACGACGACCTTTCAGCGCTTCTGCCGCCGCCCCGGGTTACACAACATCTGTGAGCAGTAATGCGTTTACTACGGAGCGTCGTGGTCGTGGTCGTGGTCGTGAACGAGTTGTTCGTGGGGGTGGTAGATCGCATCGTCGTCGTTTACGTCGTCGTCGGGTACGCGTCAAATTGTGACGCATTTATCCAAATTTAGTTGTCTGCTTTTGTAGTGAGACTCACAGAGAGAGGAAAATTTTACGAGCGAGCGAGAGATACCATCTTTCATTATTGAATAAACGATTAGCGAATAACATCTCTCTCTTTCTCTCTCTCTCTGTGTGTGTGTGTCTATCTATGCGTGTATTTCTATTCTGAGTGCATAAATGCACGAATAACAATATGTCTTTCTCTGAGCTATTATACACATTACGCGCCATCATCATCGCTCTTGTTCTCGCCGTCGACCTTTAAAAACTTTCTCTTCTTCTTTTCAGGCTTCTTTTCGCCGTTCTTCTCTCCTCGTTTTTTATCCGCTTTCGTCGGCGTGCGGAGATGTTCGGGTAAACTCTCGCGAACGGTTGGGAGTTCGGCGACGAATAACGCGGTGTGCGCGTAACCGGCGTACGCGCCGTAGATGGAGACGAGCATTTCCTCGCATCTTTTCATCATTTTCGGGGTTATGGAGAGTGGTTTGTCCTTTTGTTTTGTCGGGGTCGTTGGCGTGGATGATTCTTTGTGTCGTTGTTGTTCTGCTTCTTCTTCGTTCGCGCTTCCTTTCGACGTCGAAGCCGTCGTTTCCATGCTCGCTAACTCTCCGTTTGGATCGAAATGTTCTCTTGCGAGCTGCCAGACGTGCGTGTCTACCGGCACGACGCTCTTCTTATCCAAAGAAAACAAAGCCGCGCACCCGGCGACTTTCGGACCGACGCCCGGTAAACTCGTCAATTCCGTAATCGCTCTGTACTTCTCTTCTTCCGTTTGCGGCGCGTCCCTTAATTTCAGTAAGTACGCCTCGCCGCCTCGTTTGACGAGTTCTTTCGCCATGGCTGGGATGAATTTTGCTCTGTATCCAAATCCTAAATCACGCAACGTTTGTTCGTCGCATTTTTCTGCCAACTGCTCGACGGTTGGAAACGCGTGATAGATTTTACTCTCGTTTATCTCTTCTTTGTCGTTCACCTCGTCCTCTTCGTCGTCGTCCCTACCACTACTACCACTACTCCTACTACTACTTCTACTACTAACATTGCACACCAACTCCTCCCCGTACTTCTCGCACAAACTCTCCACCATCTTTTTAATCCTCGCTATGTTGTTATTGCTCGAACAAACGAACGAAATCAAACATTCCGCGGGTGGTTGCCGGAGCGTCCTCGCGCCTCGCACGTACGCGCTCAGCCGTCCGAACCGGTACGGATCCGCTTTCGAGAATTGCTCGAATAAGTCTTTCAAAGGAATCGGGTCGTCTAGGTTAAAATACGCTCGCACGTCCTTCGTGACTTGCTCTTCTTCTTGTTCTCCGTTCTCTTTATCCTCGTTTTTGCAAATGTTGCTCTCGTTAGTATTCAACACGCGAAACTCGATGGTTGTTGTTTCATAAGATTTTTCCTCCTCCTCTTCGAATTCCATTCGCTCTCGAATCTGAACCACTCTTCGACCGATAACGCCCACGTACGTCGAATACTTCTTTTCATTCTCATCATTCTCATCGTATTCTTCTACTTTCTGCCATCGAAACGATTGTCCAGTCGGCAGCGTTCGATCTAAACTCAAATCATCTCTCGTCGTTCGTAACGACTTCCAATTTTCTTCGTTTTGGTTTCTCCTCTTAATACTACTCCTCTTATTCTTCATCGAGGAAGAAGAGGAAAAGATTGCGGCTCTCCTTCGCGCCGTAGATGTAGTTTTTGTTTTCGTTGTTCTCGTGAATAATTGACGGCAGCAAAAACGGAACGAAGAACCGAGGACGAGCGAAGTCATATACGGAAAGTGGGGGAAAACTTTGTGAGGGCAGTTTTGGTCAAGTGTGTGTCTCTGTGTGCGTGTCTCTTTAAAGGTGAAAACAAAATCTCTCACTCTCTGCTGTTCTGCCGCCGTGCTTCTTCTTCTATTCGGTGCCTCACTGTACAATATGTGGTGTATTCTTCGTCCGTTGGTTCTGGGCACCCTTTCTCTCGCAAGTAGTTTTCGCACTCGGTATGCTCGTTATACCGAGCGAAAGCGATGTCTCGCCAGTCGGTAAGAGGCGCTCTCGCCTCTTCGACTAAGTATTTGAGGCAATCGAGTTGGCCATACATTGTAGCGTTTCCCACGCAGTCACTCTTCACCTCATCAGATATCTTTCTTTCTTCGACGAAATATTTCAACATGTCCATGTGACCACCGCATGCTGCTTGTCCTGCCGCTTCTTTTTCCGTCTTTCGCGAAGGTTTCAGTTTGTCGAAAAGAAATCGAAGACAGTCGAGGTGTCCTCCATCAGCAGCTAGTTCACACGACTTTTCTTCATCACACGGACAATCATTGTCAAAGCAATACTTCAGCATCTCGAGATTACCTTTATCTGCTGCCTGAAGAATCGTCTTTTCATCCCACTCGCAATGTTTTACATCTCTCGCCCACTTGAGAAACTCGAGTTTGTTCGTACAAGCAACTTGCCAGCAAAACCAGGCTTGATCTCTCACTCTTCCACTTATACTTTTCTCTCCCCAACCTGTGTTATTCCACGCCCATTCCAACGTCGAGATGGATGAACATTCGTGAACACACCATTGTAATTTCAATAATAGCTCTACCCCTGCGTACGCAAGCACACTCCAACTCTCTCTATTCACCTTTGAAAAGAAAAACCGATCTGTCCTATTCAATTTCGAAATCACATGCGAGACAAACACATCCTTGTGATGCACCACCAATCCGGTCCACAACTTCGTCGGTCCAAGCTTCAACCGCTCCATATCCGCCAAAGCCTCCGCTGCAGCTTTTTCCCTCTCCTTTTTCTTCTTCCTCTTCTGCGCGCCGGAGAGGTTCTTCCCCATTATTATTCCTTTTCTTTGCCACACAGCAAATGGGGTTTTGTTGTCTCAGTCTGTGTGTTCGATTTTTTCCGATGATGTGAAAAAAATACTCCACTCGCCACTTTAAAAAGCTCACAAAAGAAGAGACTGCTTTTGCCCGCGAAAGGTATACACATACACACTTTAACGACGATAGTATTAAGTGCCACTTGCACTCGTTCTCATCATCATGGGTGGGACGACAGAAGTTAAGGTGCGCGCGCGCACACGACAAAGCTTTCGAAGGGTTTGGGGAGATTCTTTTCTTTTTGTTCGTAACGCCTTTTTTTTCTCTTTCTCTCATTCGCAAGTTTGGATGTGTGCAT
>Ga0209305_1000598_pt1 | contig 25741 bp, 18 predicted proteins | sample COGITO_mtgs_1103_FD_184792 | JGI IMG/M metagenome (GOLD analysis project Ga0209305, IMG submission 184792) | Pelagic marine microbial communities from North Sea - COGITO_mtgs_110321 (SPAdes) (version 2) | ecosystem: Environmental > Aquatic > Marine > Epipelagic ...
GAGGATCTTTTTCTCTCTCTGACGATGATTCAGAGAGTGGGATATATATTCTTTTGAGTGCTGATACTCTTTCGCTCACGTCGTCGTCGCGGTCGAGAGAGAGATGATGCTACGTGGTGCGCGTGTGTTTATTAATGTCGCGCAACAATGATGGTGTGCGGTTCTTTTAATGAAGAGATAATTTTGAAGAGATATAATTATTCTCTGACACACTCGAAAGGAGTTAATAAAAAGAAGGGAAAAAGTCGTTCAAAAAAGATCTGAACAACCAAAAAAGTGGTTTCGTTTCGGGTGCCTGCTTCTCTCTCTTTTGCTTTCCTTCTCTCTCTTTGTTTCTCTTCTCTGTTTTGTCTTCCCCTTGACTCGTTCTTTTCATCTCTCAAAATCACACGATCCTCGTCACTTTTTATCTCTCCTTTCTCTTTACGACCAACGCTTTTATCTCTCTTTGTTTCTCTTTACCTAACGACAACGACTTACTTGGACGACAAAGAAGAAGAAGAAGTTAAAGAGAAGAAGATTATATAATGTCCTCATCCTCTGCCGCTAAAAATGCGATCGTGAGAGGTAATAAGATGATTGCGAACGTCTGCGTGGTGAACGCGGGGCGATTGGATTTCGATGGGAAGTTGAATTTACATTCGCTTTCCCAAGCGCTCGGGCTGTCAAAGTCCTCGGGAGGAGGAGGAGAAGATACTAACAACTTAAACGAGAACAAGAACATAAACACGTTAACCGCGCATCAAGATTCCTCCCCTTCGCCTGATGTCGTCGCCGAACGCTCTGAAGGTCACAATTGCATAGTCACGAAAGAAATAGAAATCGATATCGATTTACTCCCGACTTCGGTGAAGTTAATATGCGAAGCCGGGACTGGTTTTAATAACATCGATATCGAGAAAGCGAAGAAACGAGGGATTCGCGTGACGAACGTGCCGGAATATTCAACCGAGGCGATGTCACATTTAGTCATCACGAGCATATTAAACTCCTCCGCGAGCATGATTAAACAGCAAAAGATGTTGGAGCGGAACGAACGCGCACACTTTACGAACTTTAGCGGCTTGCCGCACTTCGAGTTGGAAGGTAAAAAAGTAGGATTGATTGGCGGGAACGGAACGATCGGGAAACGCGTGTGCGAATTAGCGAAAGCGTTTCGAATGAAACCGTACGTGTATTCGAGGTCGGCAAAAGCGAAAACAGAGTTATACGACGTCTATCAGTCGTTAGAAGAGTTGTTATCCGAATCCGACTTTGTGAGCGTCCACTGCCCACTCAACGACGCCACCCGAGGTATGCTCGATTACGAAAAGTTATCGCTGATGAAACCGACGAGTTATTTAATCAACACCGCTCGCGGGGCGATATGTAACGAGGAAGATTTGATCCAAATATTAAAGGAAAAGAAAATCGCCGGCGCGTGTTTAGACGTCCAAACGAAAGAACCTCCGGACGAGGACTCGTTGCTTTGGAACCCGGGGAACGTCTTCGACGACAACGTCACCTTAACCCCGCACATCGGGTGGAAGCGAGTGGAAACCAGGCAAAGATTAATCGATAGCGTCGCGGAAAGGATTAAAGAGTTTGTCGACGGAGAGGATATTTTAAACGTTGTAAATCAATAACAATAATAAGTATATGTATAACGCGGCGCGTTTGTAATACCTTTTATTATCGCATCGTCTCGATCAAACCTATCCGCGAGTCGTACGAGAGAGAGAAAGTGATTTGCAAGGGAAAAAACAACTGTTCGTTTGCTCTTCAAATTGCTTCAAACATGACCGCTCTTTCCTCCTCTTCCTCCTCCTCCATAAACTCCTCCATCCAATCGCTCAAAAAAGACTTTGGTGATACTACTACTAATAATAACACGAACCAATGGTCGTCGTCGTCCTTCACCAGAGGCGGAGGACTTGGAGACCAACACCAACAACACCTTTGGCGTGTAATCGATTTGCTCGAGAAGATGCGCGAAGAAATCTTCATCCATGAGTATCATTCAAAGAAGTCCGAGAAGAACACGAAGAAGAACAGCAAGATGAAGACGATGGAGTTAAAAATGAAACACTTAATCGCGGTCTCTTCAAAAGTGAACGTGCGATTGAACGCGTGTAAGATTGGTCTGAGCAGAATTGGGAATTCCGTTGGCGTGGAAAGGAAAGTCAAAGACGAAGAAGAAGACGACGACGACGAAGACGAAGAGGAAGAAGAAGCAGTTGGAGGAGGCGTTTCAGTAGGTGATGATTCGACGTTGAACGAGGAAGATGACACAACACGAGGACGACAAAAAGAGGACAGAAAAAACGAACGAAACGAAGCGAAGAAACGAGAACGAAACGAGCTTCTCGCGCGCGCGATTGAGAAAACCGAAAAGCGATGGCTCGGGAACAATCATCGCGGCGACGTGAAATTGACCGGGAACGTGTTTTGGCGTCCGTTGCCACACGTCGTCGGGACGGCTTCGTTTTACCAGGATTCGACGTTAGGGTTAGCGAATGCGGTGAATCCGAACCCGGAAAGGTTTGGACCGTATATTTCGTCCACGGATGATGACGATTCGTCGGGTGACGAAGACGATGAGGATACGACGAGCGAAACGTCGACGTCGGAATCGTCTTCGGTGTCTTCTTCATCAGCCGAAGAGGAGGAAAGCGAGGCCGAAGAGGCCGAAGCGGATTCGTACAGCGACGACGAGGATACCGTTGGCAGAAGAAGTATTGAAGCGCGCAGGCGAAGACGAAGAAGAGAGAAATTGATGCAAAATCAACGAAAAGCAGCAGCGGGAGCGGCAAAGAAGAAGGAAATAAAGGAAGATGAAACCATAGAGGAGATGCGCGAACGGTTCGCCAAGGAAGTGTTGCTCCTCGCGGAATCGACGAAAAAGAAGAAAATGAACGAGAAGAAGAAGACAAAGAAGAAGAAGACAAAGAAGGAGGAGAAAAAGAGCAGCATTTCTTCCGTGAGTTCAGAGGATGATTTATTGAGCGACGGGCTCGGTAGTGATACCGACGCCGACGAACCTGCCTCGATGCTGTTCGGGGAAGGAAGAATACGAACGAGTAGTAGCAGTAGCGATAGCGATAGAAATAGGAGTAGCGAAGAGAAGGAGGACGAAGACGAAGACGAAGAAGACGCGAGTATTTTCGGGAAGAAGCCAAAGCAGAAAAAGAAGAGCGCTAGGGGTGCTCATAAAGAGCCCAACATTTCTCCAAAGAAGAAGAATAAGGAAAAGAAAAAGACGAGAACGGATCGCTTGCGAGGCCTTTTCGGAGACGACGAGGACGAGGACGAGGACGGCGATACCGGACACCGCGTAAAAGCCGAGTACGCGGCCTCGCGTTCTTCCAAAGAAGAAGAAGAAGAAGACGGAAAAAAAAGCAAAGACGGGAAGAAGAGCAAAAAGAAAAAAAGGAACGCCAAGGAAAAGAAGAAGAAGAAAGCGCCTTCTTCCGCGCTCTTCGGCTCAAATTCTTCTTCCTCCTCCTCCGGTGGTGGTGGTGACGACGTCTCCTCGTTGTTCAAATGATGACGACGCAGATACTCTCTCTAGTTGAGTAGAAGAAGTATTTGTGTCACATTTTTTTTTCTCTAGAGCTTTTTGCTCTGCACTTTTCGGGCGCACAAACAACATTAGTAGTAGTAGTATTCATACTCACACATGTCGTTTTCGGAGTCGTGTTGTTGCACGCATCGATGCGCTATGACCACTATGACCACCACCACCACCGCTTCTTCTTCTTCTTCTTCTTCTTCTTCTTCTCGTGGTCGAGTTTTTCATCGTCGCACGCATCAAAGTCGTCGTCTTTTGAGAACAACAGAAGTCGTGCAAGCGCAAACGTCATCATCCAATGATGCGATGGAAGAAGAAACGTTCGACGTGGTGATAATCGGTTCAGGCATCGGCGGCTTATCCGCTGCCGCGTTACTGGCGAAATACGACTTGAAAGTCTGCTGCGTTGAGTCGCACGAGCACGCCGGAGGTGCCGCGCACGAGTGGAAAAGAGATGGATTTACGTTCGAATCCGGACCGAGTTTATACACCGGTCTCTCTCAGTTTCCCACGAGCAATCCGCTGGGGCAGATATTACACGCGATCGACGAACCGTTGAAATGTATTCGATACAACACGTGGAAAGTGCACTTTCCGGAGGCAACGTTCGTCACGGAAGTAGGAAACGATCAATTCATCGAATGTTTAGAGAAATATTACGACGCCGAAGCAGTCGCGGATTGGCGAAAATTGAAGGAGAAGATGGAACCGTTGGCGCAAGCGAGCGCGGCGTTACCACCCGCCGCGGTGAGAACAGACGCATACGCGGCGTGGACTTTAGCGAGATTTATCCCGGGGTTGTTTCAATCGATGCCGAGTTTGAACGCGATTTTATCGGATTACGAATCGTTTCTGGATAAGAACGACATCAACTCGAAGTTTATTCGAGATTACATGGATTTACTCTGCTTCTTGCTTTCCGGTGGGACGTCCAAAGCGACGATGGGCGCAGAAATTGGGTACATGTTTGCAGACTGGTACGCTCCAAATGCTGCGTTAGAGTTTCCAATCGGTGGATCCGGCGCGCTCGTCGATTGCTTAGTGAGAGGTTTTGAAAAATACGGCGGCGATTTGCGCTTGCGAACTCACTGTGAAGAGATTTTAGTGGAGAAGAAAGACGGAGAAGAAGAAGAAGCGACTGGGATTGTCACGAAAACGAGAGACGGGAAGAAGAAGATCTTAAGAGCGAGAAAAGCGGTGATTTCAAACGCGACGATTTGGGATACCGAGGCGCTTTTGAGAGATTGCGCGGAAGGGAGGCGCCAGAGCGTGCGGGAAGCGTCGTCTACGACTAGAACAACTAAAAGCGGGAAAATAGTCGACGACGACGTCGAATTTTGCCAATCGTTCATGCATTTACACCTCGGCATTGACGCCGCAAATTTACCAGCTGCGGAAACACTGGAAATGCACCACGTGTGGGTCGGTGATTGGGACAAAGGCGTGGACGCGGAGCAAAATCTCGTCTTGGTCTCGATACCGTCGATTAAAGATCCGTCCATGGCGCCGGAAGGCAAACACGTGATTCACGCCTACACTCCCGGGAACGAGCCTTTGGCGCGTTGGAAGAACGTGAAATATAACTCAGAAGAATACAATAAATTGAAGAAAGAACGAAGCGAAGTGTTATATCAAGCTGTTGCGAAAGCGTTGAATAATATCACCGTCGAGGATTTGAGAAGCCGCGCAGAAATTGAGATGGTTGGGACGCCTCTCACGCACGCGCGCTTTTTACGAAGAGGAAATTCTCAAGGCACGTACGGCGGCACCGGGTGGATAAAGAAAAAAGAATCCGGAGATGACTCCGCGGCCGCGGTTCCCGTGACTTCCGCCAAGAGTAATTTGAAAAATTTATTGTTAGTGGGAGATTCCCGATTCCCTGGCCCGGGTCTTCCAGCTGTCGCTGCGGGCGGTTGGGCGGCTGCCCACGAGCTCGTAGATTTTAGACGACAGTGCGAAGTGCTCGATAAAGTAGTAGCGCGATAAGTCCAATAATGTTCAAATAGTTGTATTTATGCGTAATGTCAAAGTTGTATTTATGTGATGAAATCCCAAGCGTAGACTCGAGAAGTCTTGGTATTCTCTTCTTCCCCGTCTCTTTTCCCTCCTACTTTCATTTTCGCCAAGCTAAATCCTAAACTCTTCGCGTTGCTTCTATTCGAGAAATTCTCGTTGACTAATTTTGCGGGCATTCCGCCCGCAGCGACTACGGTTATTCTAGTTCGTCTAGTACTATCCTCCACCATCTCCTCCTCCTCCTCCTCAACATCTTCCGCGAAACCTCCCACACACAACAGAGGATACTTGGACGCGTGCTCGCCCATCATCTCGCTCGCGTTTAAGAACATCGACCCTCTTTGAACATCGAACGCGTCAAACAGAGCTACTCCATTCACGTTACGTTCCTTCATGCGTCCGCAACACGCGACGAACCCGTTCCCAACATCTGCCACCGCGTGCGTCAACGCAAAATCTGTTTGCACATTTAACCTCGGTTTGCTCCTTTCGATCCAATTTTTCGCGTCCGACATCACGAGGTCGCCAAAACGATTACACATCACAACGTTCGGGAACTGCTCGAGTTCGTTTTCCACGGCTGGGTACACGAAAGTTAACGACGTGCACGCCATGTTCTTCCGTCCTGTGCCGTTGTTGTCATCAAACACGCTCGCGTTCTCCCCGACGAGATAAAACTCTCGCGCTTTAGCATCAAAACAGTACATGCGCATGGTCCCGTTTGAATATCCAACCGATAAAATGTGTTTATTTCCCATTGTATCGGTATCAACGCGACTCCGACTCCTGGTCGCGTACGCGTCCATCGCAAACGCGTACGCTATATCGAATTTACCTTGTCCACCACCGCCATCGCCGACATTTTCGTTCAACGAGAATCCAAGCGGCGTGCGAGCAATCTCCTTCAACTCTACCGATGATTCTCCCCCGTTCTTTTCGTTCAAACTCCTCCGCGTAACTTCCACGCCAATCAACTCCGCGTCCGTGGCGATGACTAAATACTCATCCTTTCCGCCTAAAAATTTCAACCCGTACACTTCGTTGTTGTCGTTATCCTTCTCGTCGTCCTTTCCGTCAAAAGCATCTTCGACTAAGTCGTCCTCGTTTGAAATCCCATATTCTGCTCTCTTTCTGTTCGCGTTAAACTTCGCCATCAACCGGTCGCCGTTCTCGCCTTTGCCGCTTTTGCTCTTACCAGAACCAGAGGTAGTCACGATTCGCCAAACGAACACTTCGCCGTTGGACGACCCCGTCGCTAACGCGAACGACGACTTATTCTCGCAGCACTTTTCATCGTCATCATCATCGTCATCGAAAGCGCCGCGCGAAAGGCCAAAAGCGCACTTCAACACGGCGTCGGAGTGTCCTCTCAGGACGCTCAACCCGAACGGTTTCGGTTCCACTTTGACGCTTTGTTCTTCCTCCTCCTCCGAAGAAGAAGAAGCGTGGACGACCCACAATCGCACGCAATCGTCCTCTCCGCTCGTCGCTAAGAATCGTTTTCGTCTCCTTTTCTTCTTCTTCTTCTTCTTCTTTGGTGTCGTCCTCGTCGTTCTCATCTCCGTTAGGGGATTTTGCTGCGCGTGTACTTCTTCTTCTTCTTCATCCTCTTTAAAGTCGTCGAGAAAAGGAGGACTGAAGCTCAGCGAGAACACTCTCCCGTAGTGACCGCCTTCGTTCGTGCCAGCGCTGCTTGTCATCAGACGACGACGACCAAAGAAAGTTGTTGTTGTTGTGAGGGAAATCGTTTGCGAAATCTCTTCATTGGAAACCATGCGTTGTTCGGTGTTACACTCGTCGGCTGCGTCGAGATGTTGTGGCAGCAGTTATGGGAGAAGCGGGAAGAAGATGAGGAGAAGCGCTTTCGTGCGTTTTCATCGTCAGCGCGTGGCGGCATCGTCGTTTGAATCGTCGTCGTCGTCGTCGTCGTCATCATCATCATCTGTTGACGTCGACGGAGCGGCACAAACAACAACAACAACAGAAACGATAAAAGAAGAAGAGAGTAAAGGGTTGACCGGGGAAACGCTCCAAAAGCTGAAACGAGATTTGACGGAAGACTTGTCGCACTTATTCGACGATCGCGGGATCGATCCGAAGTTATACGCCGAAAATGTCGTCTTCACGGATCCGCTCTCGAAATACGAAAGTTTCTCGGGGTACAACTTCAACATACAGATGTTGAAAAACGTGTTCAAACCAATATATACGATGCATTCGATCGAAAAGACGAACGATTTTGAAATCACGACGCGATGGACGATGAAGATGTACTTACCTTCGTTTCCGTTCTTGTGGAATCCCGAGCTGACGTTTACCGGGAGATCCATCATGGAGATGGACCAGAGGTTTCCGCACGAGTGCGTGAAACACGTGGACACGTGGGATAGCATCGAGAACCAAACGTATTTGAGTCCAGAAGCCGTGCAGGAAGTTTTAAAGCAGGTGTTTAACTTTGCGAAGACGCCGGAGAATTTGAAGACGCCGAAGTACGTGACGTTGAGGAGGTACCGCGATTTCGAGGTGAGAGAATACGAGAAATTTTTCGTCGCCGAGACGACAGTGAACTCAAACACCGGGAGCGCGAAGATGGAAGATAGCGAAGCTGGGCAGGCTTTTAACCGCTTAGCTGGTTACATTTTTGGTAAGAACGAGCAAAACGAAAAGATGGAGATGACGACGCCGGTGTTTTCGAATAAGAATCAAAAGATGCAGTTTGTCGTGGAAGAGAGTTCGAATTCAATCAAGCCGGTGGACGGTTCGGTGGCGGTGAAAGACCGCGAACGATTTCTCGTCGCCGTGGCGTCCTTCTCCGGCATCGCGAACAAAGAAATCACGGACGAGACTGAAAAAAAGTTGAGAGAAGCCATGAAAAGAGAAGAATCCATAAACGACGGGGTAGAATTCCTCCCTCGCCGAGGCGACGAGTTCGTCGAGTTGGCGCAATACAACGACCCGTTCACGAACCCGTTACAAAGACGCAACGAGGTTCTCATCGCGCTGGAAAATATCAGAGACGACTTTATCGCTTTGGTGTAAAAAATGATGTGAAAGATCATCATCCAAAAGCCAAAGCAACCTGTATTTTGTATAGCAGCAGCACGTGTTATTAAAAACAAAACGCATACGCGAGAAAGAAAGCAAACACCATTTTTCCTCTAGTGTGCGTTGTACCTTTTACTCAATTTTGCTCCTCCTCCCCCCATTTTGTGGGGAGAAAAAATGCATTTTGAACACCTCACAGATACAACCGTCAGAATGCAAAGTAATAACGAAGAAGAAGAAGTTAAACGAATCATCATCATCGCGCAGTAACAGTAGTAGTAGTAGTATTCGTAGCACTTTCTTTCGGCAGAAAAATTTATACGACGTTCGAGACACGCGCGCGAGGATTGACATCTTTTACATCAGGGGGAACATCGTCGGCAAAAGAGCGGTTTGGTTGAGCCGATGATGACGAGGACGACGAGGAGTACTAAAGATGACATCGTCCTCGAAAAACCTTCAAACGACGACGACGAGGAAGAGGAGGAAAACAAAGAGGGCTTACTTCGATTGACCTTCCAAATCTGGCGACACCAGGCGGAAACCGAGAAGCAAACGCAACTGTTACACATCGTTTTGGAGAAGAAACAGATGGAACTGTTGAAATTTTCCTTGCACAGGCGAGCGCTGAGGTACCAACGCGCGTGTTTTACTAGGTGGCGAGAAGAAGTGGAAAGGACGAAAATACAGAATAAACGATTGAAATCGAAAGTGGAAGGGTTACGGCTGAGATATTTGAGAGCGGCGTTCGATCGGTGGAGGAAAGAAAGGATGAGCGGGAAACGGTTGAAGGAACGGTTGGCGCGGGCGACGAGTCGGCGAGCGATGAAGTTGCAACGAGAGATGTTTGAGAGATGGCGGATGGAAGCGAGGGAGAAGAGGAAGGAGAGAGAAGAGAGTAGAGATGTGGAGAGAGAGGTGAAAGAGTTGAACGAGCGGATGGAGGCACTGCAAAAGCAATTTGAGAAAGAGAAAGAGCAATGGAAGGAAGAGGAGACGCGGATAGCGAACGCGCACGAGGCAAAGTTGGAGGAGTTTACGAAAGCGAACGAAAACGAGAAATTGAGAGTGGCGACGGAACGCGCGAGTCGAGACGCGGAGACGAAACAGAAATTTGAAGCGGAGATTGCGCTTTTGAAGTTGAAGGAAGAACAAGGGAGGAAGACGTACGAAGAGAGAAAGGAGAGGTTGATCGAACGCGCGGTTGGAGCGATGGAGAAGGAAAAGAAGGAGCGGTTAGCGCGGAAATTTTTTACGAAATGGAGAGAACAAACGATGGAAGCGAAACGATGGAAGCGAACGTTGCGGTTTTTATTGCTCAAGAAACGAAGAAGCGTGATTGAGAGCGCGTTTCGAGAGTGGAAAGAAGCCACGGAAACGAGTCGAGAGGAACGGGAAAAGGATCGAGCGTTGGAACGCCGTCTGGAAAATCACATTCGAGCGAAACGGTTTCGGATGCAAAAACGAATCTTTGAAGACGTTTTTGTCAGAGAATATGAGAGAGGGAAAAGTAACGAGAGGAAAGCGGCTGCTTTTAGAAACTCGCAGTTGCAAGAGAAAGCGTTCGAACAGATGCGAACGTACGCTAAGCGTTCGAAGATTGTTACCAACTTACAGGCGCGAGCGATATCGCGCATGTCCTCCAAGAAAGTTGCCAAAGCGTTTTATATTTGGCGAAACGAAACCCGAACGCAAGGAGTAGAGAATCCAAGGAAAGCTGAGGTGCATTTTGAAACGAAAGTGAAACCAGAACTGCTAAAGCGAACGTTTTCACAGTGGAAGATGGTTTCGGACGTGGAAAAACGGTTCCGAATGCTCGAAAACGACGCCATGCAAAAATATGATTCGAAAATACTCAAGGAAACGCTTCAGTTTTGGCATAAAAAAACGGTCGCGCGCCGTAAAGCGTTGAGTCAAGAACGTAAGTTAGACCGCGCGATCATGTTTCGCGAACGTTCGAAAATGCGCGAGGTATTCAGAGCGTGGCGAACCTTAGCCGTTTCGGAAAAGAAACGCGACGAAACGTTGGTGAGAACGTTAAAGACGAAAAAGCACTACGAGCGACATTTTGCGCAACCGTTTGCAAATTGGAAAGCACTCACGGAAAAAAGACGGTCGTTTACGTTACGAAGAGAGGAAAAGCATCGTGCTAAAGTTTTACGAGCCGTATTTATGTCTTGGAAACGCTCAGCCGAAGACAGTAGAAATCGATTGGCGCTGACGGAGAAGTTTATCGCGCAGAAATATCGAAAGCAACAGACGCAATTAAGAAGAGACTGCTTATTGGCATGGAACACGCACGTGCAAATGTTGAAGCAAACTAGAATAGAGCAAATGAAACGCGCAGTCGTGGAACGTGCGATTGCGGACGAATCCGAGACGCATTTCGGGACGCCGGAAGGCATCGCCATCGTTCAAGCCGCGAAACGTTTTCAGAGACGAAACTTTCTCGAACGCGTCTCGAGTGTGGTGTTTCAAAGATGGCGCGAGGAAAGCGCGAAGAGAAACGGGGTGCTGTTGGCGCTAAAATCCGCGTTTATTGAAGAAAACGATGCGAGACGATTGCGCGCAGCCTTTCGCGTTTGGAGACAACGCGCGATGGAGATGAAGGCAAAAAGCGCGTGGCAATCCAGCAGAACGCCAGCTATCGCAGCTTCGATGTCTCCACTGAAGAAAAAAACATCAGCAAAGGATGAAAGAAATAGTCCTAAATCAACCGCGAGTTCATGGGATTTCGATGTCGACTTCGAGCAAAACGCAAGAAATTTGAAATTGACGAACACAACATTCAAGTCGATGTCGAGAAAGGCGACTGGCACGTTTTTTGGCGCCGATAACACGAACAATAGGAATGGTCGCGACGAGAATACTAACACAAATAATAGTAGCAGCAGTAGATTTTCAGCTTTAGATCGCTCGTATCGAGAAACCATCGACGCATGCATCGCGCTCGAAGCTAAACTCGAGATGAAAGGGAGTGCGACGAGAACGTCGTCTCAGTACGCCACGCCGAGGAAAGACGCTTCTTCTTCGACGGTACCGACGACGCGCGAATCCAGAGAGTTTAAGCAAAACGCGTTGAAAGAAAAACTGATGGATATTGAAGCGAGCGCGATGGCGTTGCTCGAAAGCGCGAGAGCGACGCGAGTGCGTAGAGAAAAATTACATCAACAACAACAACAAGCGCAGAGCAGTTTTTAATCTACATAGATGAAAAATACCTCGCACACTACATACACATTTTACTACCAGCTGACGTAATCTAAATCGTCATCGTCATCATCTTCATCCTCCTCCTCCTCAATCGTGTTTATGGTATTGTTCATGGAGCGATAATTATCTTCGTCATCATCTTTGCGAATATTTTTTCCATATTCTTCTTCGTCCTCGTCGACGGTTCGATCGGCTCGACCAGCGATCAAACCTTCGAGCGCGCCGCATCGGCGCGACAATCGCACGCTCGCAATCGCGCGCGTGAGAAAAGAAACGCGAATGTCAGCGACGTCCTTCACAACGTTGAATGCAAATACTTCCCGCCTTTTTTCCTCGTATGACGCTGCATCGTTTTCGTCGTTGACATCGTCGTACTCGGTTTCTAACAGCATGGTTTTCTTGCGTTCGATGCACTCGCGCAACGTCGCTCTCGCATCTCGCAACGAGCGCTCCAATCGAAGATTGGCCGCATCGGCTCGCTTTCTAAACTTCACTTTACTTTTCTCCTTCTCCTCTTTATTGTTGTATTCATTATCATCATCGTCATCATCTGAGGATGATACGTCCGAGGAGGAAGAGGAGGAGCCGAATCCACTCGCGAGCCGCGCGGCTCTTCTCTCGGCGTACGCCGCAGCAATTTCGCTATCTTCTATGGATTTCTGCGCTTCTTCGCACAAAAATTTCACCGCAATAGACGCCGTCTCCGCAGTTTGTGCCCGTTTTTCCAACCGAGCGATCATCTTTGCATCTCTTTCGCTTCGCTCCAAAAGTTCCGCAACTTCTCGATCTCGTTTCAATTCGTTCGTTTTCACCGTTTCCATAAACTCTTCTTCGCGTCTTCCGCTTTCCTCTCGAATCAGCTCAATTTCTGCATCTCGGGATGTATCTCTCGTTTTCATCGTTTCCATCAACTCTTCTAATTTTTTTCTCGCCACTCCGGCTTGTTCTCTCAACCTTTCCTTCTCCTCTTTCGCTCTTCTCGCGTCTCGTCTCGCTTTCTCCAATTCGCTTTCCATCTCTCGCATTTTTTTCCTAATCTCCGATTCATCCTCGCTCTTTTCGCCAAGCTTCGATCGCACGTGTTCCATTTCCATGTTATGTTTCATCTGCATCGTTTCCAAGTCCCTGATTTTCTCCTCGCTCATCCGTCGCATCTTCTCCTTGCACGCTTCTTCAATCTTCAGCTCTTTCTCTTTCGCTCGGTTCACCGCGTCCACGCATCGCCTCTCCACTACCTCTATTTCGTTTTCTTTCTTCCTCTCAAAATCTCTCACCGTTCGTTTCAACCGATCTATTTCCTCGCGCATCCCTCTCTCTTTCGTCTTGTTTTCTCGATCTTCCATCTCTCTCGTTCGTTTCGCCTCCTCCATCGCTTCCTTCGTCCGGGAAATTACGTCTCGTTTCGCCCTTTCCAGTTCCAACACATTTGACGCGTACGCTACTCTCTCGTTCTCGAGAGACGATTTGGATTCCTCCAAAGTTTTTCGCAACAAATGGAACGCGTCATCCGTTGTCTCTTTCTGATTTTGAAGACGATTTTGAGGGTGTTGCTCCGTACCGAAGAACTGGGCACCTACTACACCGTTCTTCTTTTCCCCAAAATCTCTCTCCAGTTTCTTCAAGAATCGCTCGAGAATAGCGTTCGAAGAAGACGCTTCTGCTCTCCTCGTCGCGCTCTCTGCGCGTTCTTCTTTTTCTTTTCCTTCATCGCGAGTTTCGAAAGAAGAATTAAAGCGTTGTTGTTCACGTTCTCGCGTGGTTGCAAAATTCGTCTCGGAAAGCACCCGTTCGTCCCCAACGGTGTGCAACCGCAAGAACGACGAAGATCTCTTCTCCGGCGAGTGCTCTGGTCGGTACATTCGACGACTCGCAAAAACACCACCACCGCGCTTTGAAACTGCGTTGGTTTTGCTCGGTTCCTCTCTCATATTATTCGTATTCTTCACGTATTTGCGCGTAAGAAATGGCGAAAAAGTGCGAGCGCTTTTCCCCCTTAAAATGCATGTGAAATGCGTCACACGTTCTCGAAGAAAGAGCGCGCTGTTGAGACGATGCGGATGAAAACGCGCATCTGTCGTCCTGCGCTTCTCGGTCTTCTTCTTTGTCTTCTTCCGTTGTGTTCTCGCGGGCAACAACGAGAAGAAAAACAGAAGCACATTTTGATCGTTTTAACTCACGGGATGGGGGACACGTGCTGTGATCCTCTCTCGTTAGGGAAGATTGAACGCGTGATCGAACGCCGCAGCGACGCAGACGACACGTTGAAGACGAAAGTCATCTCAATTAAGTTTGGTCGAAATTCAATGCGCGATTTCATCTCCGGGTTCATCGGAGACGCGTTTTCTCTGGTAAAAGATTTCGGGTGCGCGCAGTTGCGAAACGCGAAAGAAGAGATGATGATGATGCACCGTGACTTTGAGAGCACCGAGAAGAAGAACGACGATAAAGTGGAGACGATACTCCTCGGGTTTTCGCAAGGCGGCGTGTTCGCGAGAGCTATGGTCGAAACGTGCGAAGACGAAGTCAACGCGTTAATCACGTTCGGAGCGCCGCATTCAGGCGTGTGGAAGTTTCCTGGATGCGATAAAACGGCAAACGACGCGCTGTCGCGAAAATGGTGCGAGTATTCGAGAAAGGTGGCGAGTAAAGCGGCGTATAGCAAAATGTTGAAGAGTAAGAGCGTGCAAGCGAGTTATTTTCGAGACGTGAGCGATGCGAAGAGGTTTGAACAGTACGTGCGGTCGGGGAGTTTGTTGAGCGTGATTAACGGTGAAGAAGATGGGAGCGACGATAACGACGCGCGAGGAGAAGAGAGAAAGATGAAAATGGGACAAAGGAGAAGAGAAAAAATGTGCAATCTCGATGTGTTCGCAATGTTTTCCTTCGAAAAAGACGAAGTAGTCGTTCCGAGAGATTCAGCCGTGTTTAGCGACGCGCCTTCGGTACCGTTCGAGTACACCGAGGAGAAGTCGTCGGAATTGTTGAACGTGCGAGAGACTAAATTTTACTTGAACGAAGAGGACGGTTTGTGTTTGCGAGAGTTGGACGAAAAGAACAGAATGAAAATTGACGTCGTCCCGGACGCGCATCACATGCAATTCTCGTTGGAATGGTTCACCGAAAATGTCATCGATAAATATATAGTAGCCGCCCCAGAGAAGAGAGAAGAAGAAGTTAAAGAAGAAGAAGAAGAAGACAAAAAAGAAGGAGTAATACATAGTATCAACAGATTTAGTAAATAGAAGAATAGTTTTTTAAAGGTACAACATCGACGGTAACGGTACAGCGCGCAAAAGTAGTTATTATATTTAAAGCATTCCTTCCGGAAGCATCATTGATTTCGGCAACCCATCGCTGGCGAATCTATCCTCCTCTTCCTCGTCCGTCCCGTAATCTAAAATCTCCTCGGAATCGTCTTCGTTCATAAACACTTCCGTCTCCCCCGTCGATTTCTCCCACCCGGCGACCAATCTCAATTTGAACGTGGCTAACTTATACCCAAACTGCCTCAACAACGCGCACTGATCCGAGCTCAACTTCACTCCTCTCTTACAAATAATCTTCTCATTCACGCACTCCACGACCCCTTTATTCAACTTTGTCGGCAAACCGTGTTTCCTCAACATCGCCTCCAACGTGTGCGACATCGGCACGTCGAAGCAATTCTTCACCGGACCTTCCGGACAGACGATCGTTTCCGTCGCAATCTGCCCGACCCGCGCGAAATCTTTCGTCTCTTTCGCCTCCATCGCCTGCATCAAGTCCTCTTTGCTCAAGTTCGTGAACACGATCCCTGTCGTCGTCGTGTTCAAATCAAATTCTTCGTTTTGCCGCCCGCGTTGCTGTTTTTTCGTCTCTTTCTGTTGTTTTTGGCCGCCGCCGCCGCCATCATCATCATCATCTTTTCCATCACGATTGTTTACGATGTGTTCGGCGAACGTCTTTAACCCTTCCTCGGATTCTTTCCCGAGTAACGCTGCTCGCATTAACTTGTTCCCGCCGACGAAGAATCTCGACGTGTTTGACACGTCGTCGCGTAAGCTTTTGAACGTTTCGTTCCTCATGTTTTTACATCGGAAGACGAACACGGACGGGTAGGTGTCGACTGCATCGCGGATGGATTCGACTAAAGATTCTTTCCACTTGCGGTCTTTTTTTTTCACCTGGGTTAACGCGACGACTTTGTTACGCTTGGATTTAGGCATTATTATTGAATGATCGCGATGATACTCGTTTAATTCAGAGAGAGCGAGGGACGATGATGTTTTGCGTGTGTAGTATTAGGGGAGCTTTTTATGCCGTTTTTCCACGCAAAAGCGGTGCGTCGTGGAGTTTTACGTAAAACTTTCCTCTACATGTTGCCGCCGGAAGCGGCGACGACGGCAACTTTGGCATCTCGCAAAGCGTCGACGAGCACGGAGAGCGAATCTAAGTCTAAGTCTAAGCGATGGTGTTGGTGTTCTTCTTCTTCTTCTTCCTCTTCTTTCGATACGCGAAGCGAAAGGCGGAGGCGAGAGGCAGAGGAGACGGACGAGGCGGAGGACGCGTTCAAAGTGAGGGACTCCAGCGACGAGCTCGCTCTCGTCGCGTACGCCGTCCAATCGTACTCCACCAATCTCGGCGTTCCGACTCGAAGACGCCTCTTCCTTCCTTCTCGCGTTTGCGACGAATTCGTCAAAGTCATTGTCTTCTCGAACCATTCTTTCGCCCGAGAACGAAGAATTTTCTTCAATCGTACGCGAGCCTTCTTTTCGTCCTCCTCGTCCTCCTCTTCTTCCTTCTTCGTCGTGAACGCGAAACTGCTTTCAACCACCTTTTCGACGACGGCTTCAAACCAGTCTTCTTCTTCTTCTTCTTCGAGATTGTTTTCCTTCGAAACCATCGACGTCGTCATCTCGACGAGAACTCGTTTCACCACTCGTTCGTTCAACTGTTCCAAAAACCACGCACTCGTTCTTCTCTCCTCCGCGTCGTCGCTCGATGACGTAATAAACGGTTGCAACCGCTCTCGCAGCAGCATAACTCCTTTTCCTCCTCGTTCTTCTTCTTCTTCTTCTTCGTTCTCTTCTTCTTCTTCGTCGTGCGATTCGATGATGATTCTTCTCGTGCGCGTCTTCGTCGTCGTCGTCAAAGCGAATTTTGCGGATGATGCAAAGTCGAACATCGCGCGCGAGAGTTCTTTCGGCGCGTTCAGGAGGACAGATTTCAGACGGGAGGAAAACACCACATCGTCCTCCTCCTCTTTATCGTCGTCCATGTTTGAGTGTATTACATTCCAACGTCTCGTTCGTCCATGTTTGCGTTTAGTACGTATTCCGTCTGTCTTTGAAAATGAAACAATTACTCCTACTCTCAGGGTTTAGTGTTTAATAAACCCTAAACTCGTACTCCTACGACTCCACATATTTTCCCCGCACCAATCTTCTTAAAGTTCCTCTCCGGTAAAGCACCACGAAAACCACCCGCGCGTTGAGAAAAGAGCACGCGAAACGTTCAAAAACGCACACTTTACTGCGAACACTACGAGAGCGCTACAAAATAACAATGGGGGGAAAACAAGGCACGAAGACGCGAACGAAGAAGAAACTCCGGTACGTGCTCACCGGGAACATCGACTGTTGCCCGGAACAACACCACGAAAAAGAAGACGAAGACAACGAGCAACAACAGCAAACGACGACTAAAGAACAAACGAGAAAACGAAGCGACACGTCCGTGTACTCTGTCTTGTTTAACACGTTGCACCCGGAGTGGTACCACGTGTTCGCGGCGTGCGCGGCGAATAGATTGATGCTGTATAAAATCGACGACTTTGTGGTGAAGGAGGATGGAAAGAAGAAGAAGAAGACCAAGGCCAATAATGCCGCTTCTAATGCGAACAATAACGCGACGAATGCTGCTGGTAAAGAAGAATTAGAAACAGATGTAACAGAAGAAGAAGAGTTAGACGAAGAAGAAACGGTCGAACGAACGACGTTGTTGCAATGCTACGTGGACGCGGATCCGAACGAAACGTATTACACGTGTTGCTGGTGTTCGAAGAAGAACGCGTTGGTGCCATACATCGCGTGCGCGGGCGCGAAGGGCGTCGTGAGAGTTTTGAATTGTAAGAAGAAGGATTTTTGCGGCGCGTTGGTCGGGCACGGCGGGGAGATTAACGATTTGAGAGCGCATCCGGCGATGCCGAATATTATCGCGAGCGCGAGTAAAGATTTGTCGGTGCGGTTGTGGAACGTGAGCAACGGGGTGTGCGTGGCTATTTTCGCCGGAGCGAGAGGGCACAGGAACGACGTTTTGTCGGTGGATTTTCATCCGAATTTACACTTTTGTCCGGAAAGCGGGAGAGAGGACGTGGTGGTCATCGCGACTGGCGGGATGGATAACGCGGTGAAAGTCTGGTCGACGAGAGGGAAGAAAGTGAGCCAAGCGATTGAAGATTCAGAGCTTTGGGAGGATGAGATTGTAGAGTTTCCAACCGCGCAGGTTCGGGCGCCAGAGTTTAGCACGTTTCACGCGCACAATCACTTCGTCGATTGCGTGAGATACTTCGGGGAGGTTATATTTTCGAAATCGGTGGAGAATAAAATATTAGCGTGGACGCCGGATTTCTATTTGAATAATAAAAATACGGACGAAGACGCCGCTATGGTGGAAGCGGATGAAAATACGAATAAAAATAACGATAATAGTAACAACAACAGCAAGGACGAAAAAGTAGGAATTCAAAAATACGGCGGCGACGACGAGAAGTTCAAGCGATCGTTCAGGAAGCTGAAAAGTTTCAACTTGGTCGACGCGGAAAACTGGTGGGTTCGATTTTCCTTGGCGAAAGAGGCGAGCGTTTTGTGTTGCGGAAACACGAAAGGTTTAGTCAGAGTGTGGAAGTTTTACGAGAGCGACGACGATAGCGACGCCGACGACGATTTCGATTCTTCGTCTTCTTCTTCCTCCTCCTCCTCCTCTTCCGAAGAAGACGACGAAAAAGTCAAAGTAGAAAAGGATGAGTTTTTCCGCCGACGACATCGACGTAAACGCGAAAAGCCACACCACCACCACACCACCACCACCAACAAAAACGACGACGACGTTCTCGTCGCCGATTTAAAAGGGCTCCCGAAAGAAACCGTCGTCCGTCAAGCCGAGGTTTCCTTCGACGGTAAAATCGTCCTCGCCGGATGCGACGGAGGGTACATCTACCGCTGGGATATAGAGGAGTTTCAAGAAGACTTCTTTGATTAATTTTAATAATAATAATAATACGTGCTGCTGCTCTTTTTAGCTACGCTCAGTACGGCTTCAGATGCGTCGTTCGTATTCGTTCGAAAGAGAGAGATTTGGTTGGTATCATCGCACCACCGCAAAGTTTGTTATTCGTATTAGTTTTTAATAGCAGAGAGAAGTAAAAAAAGGAATAAAAATCGCCAGATCTCAACTATAAATCATCACATTTCATCACATCTTCATCGATACAATAACCGTATAAGAGAGAGAGAGAGAGCAAGTTTAAGCAGAGTATATACACACACACACGCGCGCGCGTATACATAAGGTGCAAAAGTGGTTTTTGAACGAAGTTAAAGAAGAAGAAGTTAAAGAAGAAAATGGGTGCGAATCACTCGAGTCGAGGACGGGAAAACGACGATCCGAGAGCGAGTCTCCGCGCGCGCGCGAGGCTTCGAAGTGGGTTACGAGGGAGCCATACTACTAATACGAATCAGCAGCAGGAACAAGGACGGACGGAACTTCGATTCGTGCCGGAACCAGCACCACCGCTCTCGATGAATACGACTACCACGACTACGAACGATATCAATAACAACAACGACGGTGTGATTACGAAGAAAACGTCCACCATTCGAAACCACGTGAACGTGAAGAAGAGTTCGGTGCTCATTTCGATGGAGGCGAACGCGATCGAGTTTACGTACGACGCGACGAAGAAATGCGCGGCGTCGTTGTACGTGTGCCAGAAAGGATGGATGGGGATGGGCGCGAGCAAATTTATCGCGGTGGCGCACAGGAAGCCGTGCGAGGCTGGGTTTAGCGAGACGGTTTCCGTCGCGATTGGGAAGGAGGTGGTGCGTTCGCTGCGGAGTTTGACGAATAACGAAGAGACGACGGATGGATTTGCGGTGATTATACGATTAGAGTGCGTCGGGGATCAGGTGGAGACGCAAGAGGAGGCGAATCGGGTGTTGTTTAAAAAAGACGACGAGGAGAGGAAAGAAGAAGAAGAAGAAGGAGAGCAAAAACAACAACAACAACAACACTATTTCGATCCCGTGAAGGCGTTTGAAAGCGTCGACGCGAGTGTTCAAGCGCAAACGACGTTCTGTTCCGTGCCGCAGTCTCTTAGCACAACGGAAGAAAATTTGGTCAAATTACAAGTCGTCAAGCAACACATCTTCGTGAACGGGAGCTCGTACGAGTTGCAAGAGATTTACGGGATCGATAACAACAGTAGCAACAACAACAATAATAACAATAGTTTAGAACAGCAACACAACCTGGACCAGTTTCAGCAGCAGCAACAACAACAGCAGCGGGAGGAAGAGGATGAAATCATGTGCGTCGTTTGTTTGTCGGAACCGAAAGACACGACGGTTTTACCGTGCAGACACATGTGCATGTGCTCGGAGTGCGCGAGAGCTTTGCGATTTCAATCGAACAAGTGCCCCATTTGCCGGAATCCAGTGGAGAGTTTGTTGGAGATTTCCATTTTAACGAATGATTATAATTAGTAGGTACATGAGTGTATAAAATTGGATCTTATTAGTACGTATAACAACTGTAAAGTAATTACTTCATGTGCATGCCAAAGATTTCACCCGCCGAGATGATGTGTGCCAAGGAGCCAAACGCCAAGACATCCACCGCGGTGAACCCAGCCGGATCTCTCGAGCCAACCGCCGGCTTCGCCGCTTCAGTCATGGCGTACGAGGTGGAGCCGCCGTAGTTCTTCTTCACCGTCGGCGCGAACCCGAATCTGCCGGCGAACAACAACGCCGCGGTGTTAAAAACGACGATATTGTTCACGTCCGAGCCTAAAGACCAGTCCGCGCGAGTGACAACGGAGGATTTTCTGTTACTCTTTTGTTGAGTCTTTAATAACAGAGAAATGAAAATGTCAGTATAAATGAGACCGAATTTGAATCCTTTTTTTTGCACGTATAGATCACTCTCATTTTTCCCTTCTTTGATTACGATCGCTTCTTTGTGATGACAAAAAACGACGACACACGATCGAACCAGAAAAAAAGTTGTTCATTCGACGATCATCGAACCAAACTCCTTTTTCTGTTTACGCTGCTTTCTCGTTGAAAAGATGATATTCTTCGAGTCGATATAGAAAAAACGATGGAAGATCAACAACGGAGAAAAAAACCGTATCACCACCCCCAAAATCCTTCCATTTTTTTTTTACTAATAATTCGACTCTTTTTATCGCGCTAAAACTATGTTAAATTATTACCTTCTTGGTGTGCTTGAACTGCGCTTTCGCGGAGGCGAACTGTGTCGTGGTAGAGGAGACGGCGAACATGATTCTATTTTATATAGAGTGTGTGTTTATGAAGATTCTCTTCAGAAATCACAGAGAGACCTTTTTTTCTCTTTTTCTGGAAGCAAGATTCGCTCCTTGTTTAGGGTTACTAAAATTTAGGGTCACGAAAACACAGCCGAATTATTATATGCTAAATCTGCCGCCAGTGGGCATGCTACATTGCTTGTATGCTCGATTGTGCGTTTCCTTCACCTTTGTGTGTTCGCGGGACTAACTCTCTTCCTCTTTTAGAGCTCAGTTTGGTTAGAGCGTGCGCCTAATATACATTAGGCGACAGATAAATTCTGTTCTCTGTTCTTGTCAGCGCAAGGTCATCGGTTCGAGGTTTGTTATATGTGCTTTGTTGTATGATTCGCAAAACTGACGCGTTTCCCCAAAGCCCGGTATTGAGCACTTCATCATGCTTTTATTTTTTGCCGCGATGGAACGAGCGAGGAACTGGGGTAGAAACCAAAAGAGGGTGTCCCCAAAGGTTTTTTTTTTTTAAAATTCGTTTCCAGAAAAAGAAACGAGGGCTTTGGAACGAGATTTTAGTTTCAGAAAAATCCAAACGTGGGTTGAAACCACATTTGCGTTTGAAACACAAACCTGCGTGGGAACTGTTTTTACGTTTGATTGTTTACAAACGCGGTTGGAAACCAAAAGGAAGTTTCTGGTCTGGAACGGGCTGCGCGTTTAGAGACACACTTGAAACTACACATACGTTTGAACTATGGGTTTTTGAAGCTGCTAAAACGATTTTCGCGATTTCACTTGCGCAACGGTGATTTCGAAGTGGAATGACTGCGCGCACACTTTTTTACATCGATATAAAGCGACGACGAAACTGTCCCGAGCGTTCAAAGTCTTACGCGGACTCCAAGAAAACATCATCATTGTTAGTTTCGCGCGTTGTGATTGGATAATTAATCCCGTTTACTATCCGTCGCTCGTTTTCCTCGCGCTCACTCAAAAACAGAGGAGAGAGCTGTTTTTGTCTGAATCTCGAGCATATCGCGAATACGAAGACAACATATATATTATATAATACTTTGTGTATATGGGCACATGATTTATAACAACTGCTTTATAAATGCAGCTCAATGTCTCTCTCTCTCTCTCTCTCTCTTTATTTCTTTACCGCTCCTTTTTCTCTTTGCATGACAGCTTCGAAGTGCTTTCTGACAGCTTCCTTCTTCGTAACTGCGTCTCTGTTCTCCTCGTAAGCCGGATCGTTGCGTACCCCCTTCAAATAATCTATATACTTATAGCATTTGTCTTTCATGTGGTAGTACCTATCTTTGACCTGTTTCTCTTGGAATTTTTTCAGCAGATCATTCGATCGATGGATCGTAAACCACTTTTGTGGTGGCTTTCCGATTCGGCCGTGTTTCTCGTATCTTTCGTAATAATCATCCACGCCTTTGATCAAGGCGAGGGTTTCATTCATCATCCAAGTACCTTTCCCTAGCTCGTGATTAGCTCTCTCATCCATGTGCGCATTGAGCCTCTTAACCCATCCATTACTTTGGATTCCGTCTGGATGTTTACGTTGTAGATACGTCGTCCTTAGGTTGGCGAGCTTGTTTTTCATTTGAATCACCGTGTGTCTTTGAAACGCCACTGGATGCTTCGCTTTGAAGTCATCATACATGCCGTCGTGCGCTCCTTTGTGGTCAATAGCGCATTTACACAACATCTCGACTTCTTCCTCCGTCCAGTTCACTTGCCCAGATCCACCTAAACGTGGTTGCACGTTCACGCGTTTCGGCAGCATCGACTCAACGCCATTCGGGTCAAAAACGGACACGTTGTAGTACCGACACAGCGTTAAGAGCCGTTTGACGAGTACAGCTGGGAACATCTTTCGCGCGTACAAAGACGTGTGGACTCCTGTCCACTGGAAAGGAAAGCAGCGGTGGAATTCTTCATCGGATATGCCGATTCGCCTCGCCGCCGCGTACAAGAAGATCATGCACTTCACCGAGTTCACTTCAAAAGCAAACTTTTCCAAACCAGACAATGTTCTCGTTTCTTTCGTCAAGTTAAAGAGAATGCGGACTATATTCTCCGCGGACTCGTTCGTCAACTCCAACGTCAAAGTTCCGAGTTGGTTTTTACCATTGAACCGTCTGTGCTTTGCCGCCTCGATGCGGTCGGTTTCGGGGGACAAAAAGTCCCCCCAAGGGTATCTGTCGTAAAAACCGTTCACGCAGACGTTCGAACAAAGCGTGACAACAGAATCAATGGAGCTCGAACAAAGCGTGACAACAGAATCAATGGAGCCGTCAGAAGCGGGGAGGACCGCATTGATACCACCGAGAGCTTCCATTGAAGCGCGGATCAAAGTCTCCGTTCCGCGACTCGTCGGTGAAGTCAACAAAGGACCGCCATTTCTTCGGCGATACGTCCCGGCGCCTTCTTTGGACAAACCAGCAAAGCTCAGCGGTATACGCAAGGCTACCGCGGATTTTTCTTCCCGAACGGATTTTTCTGCCTCACTCATGTTTTCGGCCGTCGAACGAAACGCTTTACCGAAACCAAACGTTTCATCATCTCTTTCGATGGGGTGGTTGAAGTACCACAACTCGCCCTCCGGGTCGGTCGGGCATTTTGGTCGGGAGCCGTCGGCTTCGAGAGGATTTGATACCACTTCATGGAAGCGGCGTTGAAACTCTCGCGCCGCACGAAAGATACCTAATGCTTCTGGACCCGTTACGTAAGCCGGGTGCGCGTTATACGCGTCGCGCGTGTCAGTACTCGATGGCGTCACTTTCATCAATTCAAAGACCTCGTCCTCGTCGACCTCGTCCTCGTCGACCTCGTCCTCGTCGACCTCGTCCTCGAGTTCAGAGCTTTCGTCGTCGCAATCTTCAGCGCCAACCAAAATCTCAACTATTTTATCGTCCGCCAACATGCTTCCTTCCAAGACGCTTGCTTCCGTCATAACGTATTCAAAATCGCCGTTCTCCTTCTCCGTGTACGAATCCGTGAAGAGTTTCGACACTTGATGATCGTTTGCACGACGTGCGGCGAGCTTCACTTCCTTCTTCTCTTCCTTCTTCTCGAGAGAGTCGTCGGCAGAATCAAACACAGACTCATCCACGGCGCCCATCATTTGCGTCGTTCCTTGCGTCGTCATCGATCCCATCATCCTCGTCGTCGTCTTCGCCGCGTCAAATCTTCTCGCCCCTGGCATCTTCTGCTCTTTCTCTTCTTCTTCCATCCCAAACATCCTCCTCCACCTTGTGATTTCTTTCTGATGCATCGTCTTTTTATTACTCGCATCATCAGCGGGAGGAATAGACGGTCCTCTCTTCTTCTTCTTCTTCGTTCCGGCGTCGTCTCCTTGTGACGAAGGAGAGCCGTCAATTACAATAACATCAACCTGCTGCTGCTGCTGCTGCTGCGACTGCTGCTGCTGCTGCTGCTGCTGCTGTTGCTGCAGCAAAACGGAACCATTCCCACCTGTGTTGTTGTGTTTCGTAAGAGGTTATTCATAAGAAAAGGCGTCGTCAAGAAGACGCGAGGACGACGACGACGACGACGACGACGACGAGGTTGTTTTCAGTTGTTTACATTTCTTCTTCTTTTTTTTGTGTCGATTTGGACCCTCCTGACGAAAACGACGACGACCAACGCTCGAACGACAACAACCAAAAGCAAAAACAAAAGCAGTCGTCGCAAAACAACGAACGATGCGAACGTCGAAAACTCAACGGCGCGCGCGCGAACTCTTCTTCGTACTCTTTACGCTCGAAGATGAAGGTTTGAAAAGCAACCGCATCAAAAGACGAGCGTACTTAGAAGAAGAAGAAGAAGAAGAAGAAGAAGAAAAAAACCAAGAATATGCACGCGTTTGAAAATGACATTTCTCTCGTCGAGTCGCGATTAAGAAGCGTCGCAAAGTCGACGTCGCGAACAAAGAAGCAAGCAAAGAACTGCAAAAAACGTACCGTCGTTACCTTTCGCATGTGTTTCTTCGTCGCTTTCCAAAGTTAAATCGACGCAGTTAGGATCCGTCATGGGGTTACTATTCTAAGCGGCGCGTTTTTTACGAAGAAGAAGAAGAAAGTGAAGAAAGAGTTTAGTAAATTCAAAATACGCGGACTCGGGTGATGGAAAAAACTCCCACTACTAACGTAAAAAACGAGAGAAAAAAAGAAGTTTGATCACGACGACGACGACGACGACGAGATACATAAAACAACTTCTTCATCATGGAAGACGTCTTCTTGTTGTTATTCCACCGGGTTCAAACTATCTTCCTCCAAATCGCGTTCGTCGCGTTTGCCTCGATCGCCATTTTTTCTTGGCTTTGTCTCGGAGTGTTCGCTATATGCGTTGAAAATTTCAAGCCGTTTTTACGCTTTGTT
>Ga0209305_1000602_pt1 | contig 25631 bp, 22 predicted proteins | sample COGITO_mtgs_1103_FD_184792 | JGI IMG/M metagenome (GOLD analysis project Ga0209305, IMG submission 184792) | Pelagic marine microbial communities from North Sea - COGITO_mtgs_110321 (SPAdes) (version 2) | ecosystem: Environmental > Aquatic > Marine > Epipelagic ...
GAACTCTGCTGAAGCGTATCTACAAATGTGGGAACGTGCAGAAAGTAATAATGATACTCAGTATGTGAATCCTAATAACTAGTGATTACGTACTCCATGAGTATGAGAGTTTGACCTCTTAGGCTTTAGACTGGCCTTGTTTTACGGTTGCAGGTTGATTTTAAAATCAACCTGCAACCGTCTTTTTTTTTTATTTTTATTTTAAGTTCATTATCTATTTTAAATTCATGCAACTGGCGTAGTAACTAACGGTGCCTGCCCAATCTGAAAATACGCCTTCAACTTTTACTGTTTTTGCTAAAAAGTCTAACAGTACTAGCATATCGGAATCGGTATTAGTCGCCTCCGTAATGGATTGATAATACCAGCCACCGTGACCACTTAACGGGCCTGAGCGCTCTAACGTCCAAGTCACTATTTTTAATCCTGCTGCTTTCGCGAGTAATGCGTATTCAGATTGAATTAACTTATTATCGCTGTCTAAATCCACTAAAGCCCAGATAGGCGGAGCCACGTAGCGGACGCCATTGGCAAATAACAGATTCATATCGTCAGCAGATACTTCAAAACTAGGATCATCCATACGCTCATCTAAAAACACCGACTGCTCGCCAAAGGACGGGTTTTCAGTAATCCAAAATAAAACATCATCACGATTAAAAGACTGCAAAAATACATTGGCTGCGGGGACATTGGCGGCTTGATATTCGCCCAGCATTTTACGCGCGTAATCTTGCTGGCTAAAACCATCGAAAGGCATAGTAACCGCCGCTGATTTTAATTCCGGTGTCATTTTCACATTCAGCTGCTTAAATAATTCAATACTTTCTTTATGCGTCATCAATGTACCGCGACTGGCGTAGCCATCGGTGCGCCAGTCGGCGGTGCCTTTTAAATATTCTGCCACTGTTGTCGCTGCTGGGTTAGCGCCATCCATCTTGCCTTTTAAAGTTTTAAACTGCGCTAAAGTGATGTCGCTGGTGCAGCACTGTGCACTGGCAGGATTAGTACCATCACTTGGTGTGAAAGGCGTAGAGCACTGGTCGGCCAAGGCGGTATCTAAGATGTTGGTGGTGGTGTGTAGATCGCATTGCGAATGACGACATACCAGTTCTTTATCGCTGGTGAAGGTTACGTCACATTCTATGATACCCGCGCCCATGCGAGCGGCTGCCATATACGACTCTTTGGTATGTTCAGGAAACTGCAGGGCAGCGCCACGGTGGCCAATCGAAAAGTCTGTTTTCTTAAATGGCATTTCAGAACAGCTTTCTAACGAAGTTTTTAAATCGCTGGTGGCAAGGTCCGCGATTAAAAAATACGGTCTTGGGCCGACTTGAATATTACTGACTTCTAATGGATAACTTGCAGACTGATTTTGTGATGGGTTGTCGTTATCCGAATCTGAGCCACCACACGCAGTGAGTAGAGAACCCAACAATAAGGTTGATAAGGGGATCGATAATAATGCTGTTTTATTCATGATTAAGTTCGCCACGTCATTTAAAATTAATGAGGCTTTGAGCTTAAATGCACTGTGTGACTAATTGATGGCAGCTGTTTTCAGTTGTCTGCTTTTTAGCGTTTAAAGTTTAAAGTTACTTGCTGGTTTTGGTACTTTCTTAGGCGCGAGTGCCCATTGAACGGTAAGTACACTGCCCAGTACGGCAATAAGACCCAGCAATGCAAAACCGGTAATGCTTTGTTCGAGTATTACCCAGCCAATAATTACTGCCGATATAGGACTCAATAATCCAAGTGAAGAAACCGCAACAGGGGAGAGTTTTGCAATACCGTTAAACCATAATACATACGCCAGTGTTGTCCCAAATAATGATAGATAGCCATAGCCCAGTATATTCTTGGTAGTCAGTGTTAACAAAGGAGGGTCGAGTACCCATGCCAAAGGCGCGAGTAAAGCCCCCGCGATTAACAGTTGCCAGCCGGTAAATGCGAGTAATGGCATATCAGTCCGCCAACGACCTGCTAAAAATACACCACAGGTCATTAATACAGCGCCAACCGTGGCAGCCATGATCCCGATGAGATCCCAGGTTGAGCTAGGAGAAAGTAAAAGTATCGACATTCCAATCACTGCGATAATACTCGCGGCTAATGCTAATTGTGCTGGTTTACGGCCATCGACTAACCAGATCAAGCACATCATCATTAATGGTTGAATAGCGCCCACAACGGCCGCTAGTCCACCCGGCAAACGATAAGCGGCAGTAAATAATAAAACATGAAAAATGGCGAAATTTAAAATTGCCAAAATAAAAATTCGTAGCCACTCACTGCGCTGAGGCAAGTGCCTACTCATAAGTACTAGAATAATTCCCGCAGGCAATAACCGTAAACATGCAGCAATGAAGGGCCGATCAGCAGGTAATAGCTCGGTAGTAATAATATAGGTTGATCCCCAAAGCGTGGGGGCAATGGCCGTTACTAAAATCAATAAGGCCACCGATAACCAAGAACGGTTTATCATGAAGACTCACGTAATAGCGCTTTAACATCACGCTCTAATGAAGCGGCTGAAGCAGAATCAGCAGATTGAAAGGGCGCCGCAGTCAGTGTCACTTTAGACCAAAAACGTCGAGGACGCTTGGTTAAAGCATGGCCATCTTTATGACTAAAAACACTGCCCCACATACCGCCTAATGCCATCGGCACGACCGGAACAGGAGATTCTTTTAATATACGCTCGATGCCTGATTTAAACGTATCGACCTCACCATCTGCAGTTAACTTTCCTTCTGGAAAAATACAAATAATTTCTCCACTTTCTAATTCTTCTTTAATACGTTTGAACGCATTCTCATACACATCAATATTGGCTTTGGGCGAGCAAATAGGAATGGTCTTAGCAATTTTGAAAAACGTTTTTAAACCTGTCATTTCAGCAATACTGCGATCCATAACAAAGCGAATAGGGCGATGATAGGTACCTGCAATCAACATTGCATCAACGAAACTGACGTGATTACACACCAAAACTACAGGGCCAGTCTCTGGAATGTTTTCTAGGCCCTTATCTTGTACACGGTAAAGAGTATGCCCCAACATCCAGATGAAAAAGCGTAAAACAAACTCCGGTACGCGTGAATAAACGTAAAGAGCGACCACTATGTTCATTAGAGCTAATACTAAAAAGTACTCAGGAATCGTGAGCTCAATAACGACTAATGCCAAGATACCAATGGCAGCACTGGCAACCATGAAAATAGCATTGAACATATTATTAGCTGCAATGATTTGAGCACGATTCTTGTCATCACTTCTATGCTGAATTAACGCTTGTAGTGGCACCACAAACAAACCACCAAAGGCGCTGACCATTGCGATATCAAACATTAAACGCCAGTTTTCAGCTTGCTGAATAAACGCCATAGCCGACATGCCATCGATAACCTGAATACCTGACACTGAAAAGTATAAATCGATACCAAAAATACTCATGCCGATCGAGCCGATAGGGACGATCCCCAATTCGATTTTATGACCCGACAGTTTTTCACATAACAAAGAACCCATCGCGACGCCCAAAGAAAATAGGGTTAGCAATAAGGTAACAACTTGAGTGGAGCCGCCTAAATAATCGCGAGCGAAGTTTGGGAACTGAGTTAAATAGCTAGCACCGATAAACCAAAACCAACTGATCGCCATAATGGATAAATACACCGAACGATTCTCGCGTGCTTGCCCAAGGGTATTAACCATTTCGGTGAAGGGGTTCCAGTTGATTTTTAAATGAGGGTCGTTGGCCGCAGCTCGGGGAATAAATTGACTGGATAAAAAACCTAAGATCGCGAAGAAGACGATACCGCCAGCAATCCAGTATTGGCCTTGTTCAAAATCAAAGAAAATTCCCGCAGTAATCGTACCGATTAAAATTGCTAAAAAAGTTCCCATTTCTACCAAGGCGTTGCCGCCGACGAGTTCTTCATCATTCAGTTGTTGCGGTAATAATGCGAACTTAACCGGGCCAAAAATAGCAGACTGCATTCCCATGAGGAATAACAGCACCATCATCATCCAAATGTTACCCATAAAAATGGCGGTGGCGGCTAAACTCATAATAATAACTTCTAAACCTTTTACCCAGCGAATGAGCTGAGATTTTTCTAGTTTATCGGCAATTTGACCCGCAACCGGAGAGAATAAAAAGAAGGGCAAAATAAATAAGCCAGCGGCTAAATTAGTTAGTAAAGCAGAATCGGACTGAGCACTAATACCACCAAAAGCGATTAATAATAACAGCGCATTTTTATATAAATTGTCATTAAAAGCGCCTAATGCTTGGGTTAAAAAATAGGGCAGGAATCGGCGTTTATTGAGGAGTGAAAATTGTCCTTGCTGGCTCATACTGAACGTCCTTATTGATTAATAGTAATATTGGCGTCTATGGATGTTTTCCACGACGTTAAATAATGATGAATTAATGAATGGATCATACTGCCTCCATTAACCGCTTGTCTATCAACGACTTGCCCATCAACGCCTTGGTAATGATTACTGGTCGAGGCAAAAATTTTATTATCGACTTCGAGCATACAGATACCGTGCACAGACGCCCAAACAGTTCGGGAAGCTTGTTGCAGTTCATTGGGTTTAGCTTGAGGCGATAATTTAAGCAGGCGCAATTCAATCAGCTCGAACAATTGATTAATACGGCTCTGTTGCCAGTCAGGCACATCTTCATCCAGCCTATGTTCAAACAATAAGCGCCATTGAAAGGTATGTTGCTGAGCAAAGAGTAAATATTCTTGTGCAAACAGCAACAGCTGTTGCTGAGCATTGAGGTTATCAGCGTCCGACAGCTTCTTCTCTAAAAGCTCACTAATCTGGTCTAGGGTACAAGCATTAACCGCCAATAATAGATGTGCGTAGCTGCCAAATAGGTTTATTAGTGTGCCTGGGGAATAACTAACCATTTTGGCAATTTGGCGCAGACTTAACGCTTGGGCGGGTTGTTGCTGTAAAAATTCTAATACTGAGGTTATTACCCAGGCTTTAAGCTCTTCTGGGCTGTGATCTTTACGACGTGCCATGGGACTTCACCAATTGCTTCACCAAAATAGTTGACTTGAGCTGATTTAGCTCTATTATTCTAAACAGTGTTCAGAATAATAGATTTATTTTGAACAGTGATCAAGTCTGCGTTGAAAATATAGTTAAAATACAGCGGATTCCAATAATTAGATGGGGTGGTTTATGGATAAATTACAAGATATGAAACAAGCGATTAAATATTCTTCGGGTATCGCAGTAACAGCGCTGTGCGCCTCAACCAGTGAATATGCGCTGGGATTATTGGCAGCCTATTATGGTTTGCGACAGGTTCGTAAGTTAAGACGGCTGATGAGTTAAGACGGCTGATGAGTGAAGAAGTCTCTGCGCAAAATCGTGCTAAATAGCATATTAAACGACAAAGCAGAATCCACAGCAGAGAGACATTAAAATAACCTGACCTTCAGACGCTGCAATCTCCAGTCCTTCAATCTTCAAGTACTCCAATCTTCAAGTACTCCAATCTTCAAGTACTCCAATCTTCATTGAGTATTTCAACCAAGGCCGCATACCGATCTTGCCCGATAGACTGGGCAATATCATTTTCGATACGAATCATGTGTTCTTTAATGATGATGCGTTTTTGCTGGCCTTGCTCTGTGAAATGGATGATCTTCTCATTGCCTTTATCGCTTTCTTCCAGCTTGATCCAATCCAGTTCGGTTAGTCGAACCACGGTCTTGTGTGCCGCTTGGCGAGAGATGTTTAAGCTACGCGCTAATGCAGATATGCTACTGCTCTTGCCATTCAATACTGCGAGTGCGCGTGCTTGAGCGGTGGTTAGGCTGACGCCCCCTTGGTTTTTCAAAGAGATTAACAGTTCTTCCTCGTACCATTCGTAGCGTTTAAACAGTAGGGATTTTAAATTTTTTGATAAGTCTGGAATATTCATGTCGTCAATCTTAGTTGACAAGATGGATCAGGACAACTACTATTTTGTCATCTAAGGTTGACAATGCTGATTGAGATTATTCAATCACATCAGTCAAAGGATGAAGTAGAAACACAATGAGAAGATTAGAAAAATTTTACTTTCCTTTTTTTATGGCGGGTTTTATGACAATTATAATGTCATTTACACTCACCGCTATTCATCAAGGTTTTCATCCAGGGTTTTTACTGAACTGGGGGCGGTCTTTTATTTTCGCGTTCCCGATTGCATTTCCTTCGGTCGTTTTGATTGCTCCACTTGTGCATAAAATGAGTGAAGCGTTAAAGAGAAAAACGCATTAAATTGCGCTAAAATCTAGTCAGTTTCAGCACATAAGTCGCTATCGATCTGCAAAGGGATCTATTAAAACGTCTTCAAGTATTTGTTGTTGTGTCAATTCGGCTTCTAGGCGTAATCGTTCAGTGAAGTCGACCAGCTTAGCAATAGGCTCTTCTTCTTCATGCTTGTCATCGATTAATACACCTTTGCTATACGCTTTGCTAGATTCTGAATTTTCGTTATTTTGTTCGAGTGTCGCTGATAGCAATTGCTGATTGCCCGTTGAAGTAGTGACGGTATTTGAAACGTCATAATTAAAAGTATTGTGGCGATACGTTTGCGTCAAAAAATCGGGTTTTTCTAAGTGCCCAAGTGGTTTGTAATAAGCACCCTCAAGTTTAAAGTTTTGCTGTTGCTTGGTTGCAGTGACGGGCCCTTCAGTTTGCTGTCGGGTATTCACCGAGAGTTCGAGGGTAAAGCCTGAATATTCCTCAGGCTTTTGAGCAATATTGAATCTTTCTTTATGGCTAACAAAATGAAAACTAAAGTCGGGAATCGGCAGTAGAGCATCTTTGCTTTTTTCTGCATCGGAGGCATCTTGGCTCGTTAATTCATTAGTACGGTCTTGCTCTATCTCTTTAGCCCGCTCTAATTCATCTTCATTAATATTAAATCCTGCAGAGAATACATCTTGCATCAGCTGCGCTTGAATATCATCTGCTTGTGCTTTTTCTGCACTGTCTTTTAGAATATCAAGATAATGCTGTATCACTTGTTCTTTATTTTGCTCGCTGTATACCATCTGCCCAAGTTTAGTGAGTTGGATTTGTGCCTTATTTCCGTCGTAATTCACTTCGATAAAACGTTCTTCATCGTTGTTTTTATACTCTAATAACAGCGGTTTACTTGTGCCGCCCATACTGTTCAAATTCAGTTCACTGATAACATCAAAAGAGGCAAGGTCGAGGGTTTTTAAACTGGGGACTCCGTTATTAAAAAGTGTGGTAGAAAATGCTTCTAAATTTTCACTAAACTGTTGCAGTTGTTTTATTTCTTCTTTCGTCAGATCGCCTTGGACGTCAAAGCTTATTTCTGTGCTACGGAAACTGGCATGTTGTCCCACGGCATAAACACTAAAATCTTCAAATTCATACATTAACGTATCAGGATTTTTGCCACGACCGCTAAAACTTTCAATAGAAAATTGTATCGTTGCGCCACTTTTGGTTTTTAACTCTAGGTCAAATGCTTGAGTCCTTGTCTTAGACGAAACAATAAACTCACTGAAATCGACATTGCCTGCGCTGCTATTTTGCGATTGATAGTGGTATTGTCGCAACTCTTGGTGGTAGCTTTCAGTAGGCTTATTCAATAACTCATTAAAGCGAGTGCCTAAACCTTTGAAACGGTTATCAGAGTTTTCATCATTAAGCTGGTTGGTAAACTTTTGTGTTTGATCACTGCTTTGCAGCGTATTCGATATTGAGTGTTGAATAAAGGTGGGTTGCGGTTTATATAATTCGCTAAGAGATGAGTTTGGTGGTGAGCTAGGCAGGTAAGGAAGTGGCTGAGATAGCGTTAATTTTTCGCCTTTTTCTATTTTTACCAGAGACCTTTCATCGCTAATGACAGGGCGCATCTCGTTACTCTGCTGCGCTAGCAGAGTAAGCGGTGAACTGGAAAATTTAGATATATCCATAAAGCAGGCCCGTTCGGTATGTGCCATTAAATTAAGTTCACATACGATATCGGCTACTTTGATGAATACTTTATAGCGCTTTATTATTGAAACTATCAATCTTGCACAAACAACACATCACTGCGGGCAATGTATTTAGTGCCGCGGGTAATCGGTACCGAGCTATGCACTCTATGCAACGGGTGCATGCCATGGGGGAAGCAAAGGATTGATCCTGCTGGGGTACGAATATCAATATCTTTCATCGGTGCGTGACGGCCGACAGGTTGATAAGGATCGTTGCCATTGACTCGAAAGCGGGTAGCACCACCATCAAAATCTTCGTTTAAGAACATCAAGAACGTCATTTCACTGTAGCGATCAGGGTAGGCATCCGTCACTAGGTTTTGATCAATTACACGGCTGCCTGGCCAAGCGCCGTCTGTATGAAATTTAAAGAAATCACCTTCCTTATAACGATAAAAACGAAAACGCGCATTGATACCGACAGACTGTCTGCCGTCAAATATATTATCAGGGTCGGTTAAACGTGTGTCGGTTAAAGCAGGCGCTGGCATTAAATGCGCGCAGCGTTGCCAGATAAGTTCATCGGTTGTTTTATCCACTACCCAAGTAACATTGTCATTGTGACGAACGTCTCTTGCTAACGATACTGGAGCATCGGGTAAATAACCGAGAGCTTCTGTGGTATCAATAAAGGCTTGGCATTCTTCTGGTGACAAAACATTCAAAAGTTGAAACGCACCCGGCACCTCTGGAATATCTTTACGCGAAACTGTCAGCGGTGCTGCTAACGCCAGACCCGTAGGGTTTTCGCTGTGGCTTGTCCACGTTGGCAATGAGGGATTCTCAGCGCCCGGTTCACGGGCCACAACATAAAAATCTTTTTTATTTACGTTAGAAGTAATATCAGTATTCATGCTATTTCCCTTATTAATGATTAATCACAGTAACTTGTGCAAATTGACGATGGCCTTCAACGGAACCATGGAAACCAAAACCGCTTTGCTTCGCGCCAACCCAAGGTGCATCACCGCCAGCACCAACGCCTTGGTTAATGCCAATCATGCCAGCTTGTAATTGTTGGGCTACTTTTTTAGCATTACGTTCACCAAATACCACCGCGCCTAAACCATACACGCTGTCATTAGCACGCTTAATTACGTCATCTAAAGAACCGAAACGGTCGATGGCGACGACAGGGCCAAATGTTTCTTCGCTTTCAATTATCATGGTCGGATTAATATTGCTAATAACAGTTGGCGGAATAAAAGGAAGTAAAGGTTTACGTTCTCCAAATAAAAGAGTCGCGCCTTTGTCCAGAGCATCTTCAATATGGCTGACAACTTTAGCGTGTTGTTTCGCATTCACTAATGGGCCGATGTTCACGCGACTATCGCGCCAGCTACCGACTTTATATTGTGAAGCGATACTCACCACGGCTTGTTCAAATTGCTCGGCAATTTTTTCGTCAACATAAACCCGTTCAGTCGAAGTACACATTTGACCGGCGTTTTCGAAACTAGATGCCACGGCAAACTGTGCGGCCGCAAAAACATCCGCATCGTCTAAAACAATCATCGGGTCATTGCCACCCAGTTCCATCACTAAGCGTTTTAGCTGTGGTGCAGCATTCGCCATAATGTTGCGACCGGTTTGTAGCGAACCGGTAAATGCCACCATATTAATATTCGATTTTACTAAGGCTTCGCCGACATCACCGCCGCCGTGAGCAATTTGCAATACACCACTTGGCAAGGTTTCGTTAAGAATATTCACCAACATGTCAGCGACCAATGGCGTTTCTTCTGAAGGTTTTAAAATAACGCTATTACCCGCAACCAAGGCCGGCACGATTAAATTGTTCGCCATTGCTAGGGGGTAATTCCACGGAGAAATTACAGCAACGATGCCAACAGGGCGATATTGAATTTCACTATTGCCTGCTAAGCGCTGGCTCGTAAAGGCTTTGGCAGTTTCGGCGGCGAGGTAGCGACCCCCGTGCAAAGTACCACTGGCTTCATAGCCTGCGCGGCGCGTATCTTTACCCATTTCACGGCTGATCAGCATCGCCATGCTTTCTTCTGCATCTTCTAATGCCGCGTAGGCTTGCTGCACCAGACTGCTTCGTTCATGCAGAGGACGTTGACCCCAGCTCAGCTGCGCTTCGGCTGCGCGTTCTACCATGGTTTTAAGAGTGGCTTCATTCGTAATGGTTACAGAACCTACGATCTCGCCACTGCTTGGATCGATTGAGTTGAGTATTTCAGTGCCTGTCATTTGGGAACCCTGAGTTTATGCGCCGCTGTTTTAAATAATTTCTGCCGCCATAGTAAGGTGTATTAGATACAAGTAGAATCAAGACTAGGCTGTAAGAGATACAGCTTTTCTTATATTAAAGGCAATATGTTGGAGTGAGTGGGTATGAGCACGTCGAATCGATTGGCCAAGCTAGAACTCAAGCAGCTTCGAGTGCTGCGTGCATTATTACGCGAGCGCAATGTCTCGCGGGTCGCCGAGCAGTTAGGGGTAAGTCAGCAAACGGTCAGTGAACAACTAAAACGCTTACGAGATATCTTTGATGATCGTTTATTTGTGCGTACCAGTAATGGCATTATTCCTACCCCGGTGGCCGAGCGTTTATCCCCACGCTTAGATAAGCTGCTAAATGACGTAGAAGCGTTATTAGAAGGCGAATCTTTTAATCCTGCGGCGGTAGACGGAATTTTAAACATCAGCGCGACTGATTTTGAACAACGCGCAATTTTACCTCAATTATTAAAAGTATTGCGCCAGCAAGCCCCTGCTTTGAAGGTGATTGTGCATAAGTTAGAAATTGATCATATGGCGCAACAGTTATTAACAGGCCAAATTGATCTAGTATTCAGTACGCCCAATTTCGTTCCCAATAATTGCCCAACCTTGCACCTGTATCATGAGAGTTATGTCTGCGTATCAGCGAAGGGATCAAAGTTGATTAGCGACTCAAATACAATGCGTTTAGCACAGTTGATGTCGCCTCAAGAACTCTCTTTATTTGATCATTTAGTCGTCTCTCCTTCTCGAGCGCACTTGCGGGGTATGGCGGATGACTGGTTTGAAGCAAAGGGATTGCAGCGCAAGGTCGTTTTATCCGTACCATCATTTGCCGCCGCCGCAGAATGCGTTGCAGAAACCGATATCTTGGCATTTTTACCGTCTAGACTCTTGCCCGATCCAAGACTTCAGCAAGTGCACTTAACCGAATATCCGCCAGGCTTTGATGTAATAGCCGCTTGGCACCCACGTTCTGGGCAAGATCCGTTGCACTTGTGGATAAGAACGATTTTGAGTGAACTGAACAGCGGTTGGTAAATTCTTCGATCTACTGCTAACTTTTAGGGTTATGCAATAAGAATTCAGGGGCTATGACCAATATATTTAAGCGTTACTTTAGTTCAGTCGAAAATTCTATTTCAAGACGGTTGCTCAGAACGGTCTTATCCATTTATTTTATACTGACATTGGTGGTGACTTCAGCCCACATAGTAAGTGAATACTACAGCGCTAAAGGTGCTGTTCATACTATGCTCGTCGCTTCGGGCGAGACCTTCAACGATATTCTAGCCGCTGATATGTGGAATTATAACTACATACAATTGGGTATCACCGCGGAAAGTATGATGCGTCTGCCTTTTATTACGGGCATTGAAGTTACCGTATCGGAAGAAGCTAAACCTATGTTTCAAACTACAAAGCTCAAGACGGAAAAGTCGGTGATGAGAGCTTGTTTTGGCATGAGTTTGAACTCAGTTATTTAGACTTTGAAACATTGCATCAAATCGGTAAGGTAAGAATTTATTCCGATACTTCAGTCGTTCTAAATCAAATCGAATCAGGGGTTTATACCTTGATTATCAATGCAATTATTAAAACAATTGCTCTTGTTGTATTGATTACGGTTATCTTTAATCGACTGCTAACGCGACCGCTAGAAAAACTTGCGCATCATGCCGAGTCCATCGATACCGACAATCCTGAATACACACCGATTACCGTAGCAGATAACCCTAAAGATGAGTTAGGGCTACTGCAGATAGCGATGAATCGTATGCTGAAAAAAACAATCGATACGATCAAAAAGCTCGACAGTCTTAATAAAAATCTTGAAAAACGAGTTATGGATAGTACACAGAAACTGCGAGAAACGGTTGGTCAGCTCGATAAAGAGCAGGTAGCCCTGAAAACTGAAGTCGAATCTAGAAAAGAAAGTGAACTCGCACTGTCTAAATCACTAACGCAACTGAAGCAAGCTCAAGTGAAATTAGTCTCTTCTGAAAAAATGGCTTCTTTAGGTATGTTGGCCGCAGGTATTGCACACGAAATTAACAACCCGATTAGTTTTGTACTCAGTAATGTTAATGTTCTCAGTGAATATAATGAAGCATTTCATACTCTCATCAAAGATTATAAATCCTATTCTGAAGCCGTATTATTAGTGGATGATAAAGCAAAAGATATACTGGGTAGAATTCAAAAGTATGAAAAAGAGGAGGATATTGAATTTATTATTGCTGACTCTTTAAGCTTGTTAAAATCGACAGAAGACGGAATCTCTAGAGTCGTTGATATCGTTAAAAACATGAAAACCTTTAGTCATCCCGATGCAGACAGTGTACACAATGTCGATGTTCACGAGGTGTTAGATTCCACTTTGCTGTTGTTGAAAAATGAAATTAGAAGCAATGTGCGCATCGTAAAAGAGCTCAATGCCGAAGTTTCTGCTATTCAATGTAATCGCAATCAGCTCAGTCAAATATTCCTCAATATTATTATGAATGCCGTGCAAGCACTGGCAGATAAAGAAGGTGGCATTGTTCACATAAGAACTGAAAGTGATGAGCAGTCGGTATTAATACACATAATTGATAACGGCAGTGGTATTGCTGAAGATCAAATAAAACTGATTTTTGATCCCTTCTATACCACCAAAGAAGTCGGAGAAGGAACGGGTATGGGGCTGGCGATTTCTCACGGAATAATAGAGAAACACAATGGGAAAATAAGCGTATCTAGTGTGCTTGGGAAAGGGACCAAGTTCACCATGCAATTCCCAAAAAGCTAATGCTTATGATAATTATTTGCATTTAGGATTGTTTGTCGTTAATGTGCTGGCCCTAATCTATCCATAAGGGTTCAGCGAACAATGAAATCTGTATTTTTACCCTCTTGCTTTATGCTCAGTCTGCTTAGTCAGCAGGTTTTAGCCGCCAATCAAGAAGCCGCATCGGCAGCCAGCGCAGTCAAATTAGACAAGCAAACCATCTCGACTAGCCGCGGCGAAAAAGACGCCTCGACAATTCCACACATGGTTACCGTGATTGAATCTGAAGATCTACAATTAGCCGTTGCGGCAAGCGGCGACATCATGAGTGCATTGAGTAAGCTGCTCCCTAGCTTCTCTCCAACTCGACAAAAACTAACGGGCAGTGCAGAAACGTTTCGAGGCCGTACGCCGTTATTTTTAGTCGACGGTATTCCGCAGAGCAATCCGTTGCGTGATGGTGCCCGCGATGGCTTTACCATCGATCCTTCTTTAATCGCACGTATTGAAGTCATTCATGGCGCTAATGCCAGCATGGGCTTAGGCGCATCGGGTGGCATCATTAATATTATTACCCGTAAAAATTCAGATATCGAAGGGGTTCAGCAGCATGTGAATACCTCGATTACCAGTGCTGATAATTTTGAAGGTGATAGCCTAGAGTATAAGTTGGGCTACAGCATTGCGGCTAAGAAAGATGCTTTCGATGTGCTTGCATCTGTGCAACTTAAAGAGAGTGGCCTGTATTACGACGCCGATGGCGACAAAATTGGCGTGAGCGAAACACACGGCGACTTAATGGATTCTTCACAGCAAGATTATTTCGTAAAGCTGGGTTATGACATTAACGAAAGCGAGCGTTTAGAGTTACTGGCAAACTACTATCAAATTGAAAACAGTGGTGACTACGTTAATGTGCCTGGTGATCGAGATGCAGGCATTGGTGCGACTACAAAAAAAGGTGACCCTTTAGGCGATCCTAATAAAAACTTAACCACCAATGTTGCAATAACATACAGTAATAGTGATCTTGCGGGCGGTATCTTGGCCACTCAATTGTATTACCAAGAGCGCGAAGCACAATACGGCTCAACGGCGACAAATGATCGTTTTCAAGACATCACCATTGCACCGGTTGGCACGTTATACGACCAATCAAGCATCAAGTCGAATCGAACAGGTATACGTTCAACTTACGATAAAACCAATCTAGCGGATACCGGCATTAATATTGTGGGTGGTTTCGATATTATGCAGCTAACAGCGTATCAAGAAATGATTCAAACAGGGCGTAAGTGGGTTCCTGAAATAGACCTATTAACCTATGCGCCGTTTGTTCAGTTAGAGCGTCAGTTTTTTGAGAAGTTAACCCTATCGTCAGGACTGCGTTACGAAACGAGTGAAGTCAGCGTTGATGATTACACCACGTTGGCGTATTACGGAGGCCGTGATGGTGCAACGCCGGGTAATGATGTTGATGGCGGCAATGATAACTCCAGCGAAAGTTTACTCAACTTTGGTGCCATTTATGCGGTTACCGATGAACTGAGTTTATACACCTCGTACGCCGAAGGCTTTGCTTTACCCAGTATTGGTTCCATTTTACGCGGCATTGAAGAAAGCAATGTTGATGTGGATACGCTGGTGGATATTAAACCCGTTATCAGCGAAAACTATGAAATTGGATTCAATTATAATAGCGCCGATTGGCATGCCCAGTTGAGCTACTTCCAATCGGATTCAAAGCTAGGCACTACGTTGGTTCAAGATGAGACAGGCTCTTACAAGGTAAAGCGCCAAAAAACACAAGTGAAAGGGTATGAGCTGCAACTGTCGTATTGGCTGAATCATGCCGTTGAAGTGGGCGGTTATTATTCCCAGTTAATCGGACGTACTGACTCGACCGGTAATGGCAACCTAGACAGTGATTTATTAAGCCGTGATATTAGCCCTGATAAATTATCGACTTTTGTTAATGCTGATCTTAGCGATACGGTGAAATTAAATGTGCAAGCAAATCATTATTTCGATCGCAGCTTTAGTGGCCCAGGGGCTGATAGTGCAGGAGCTTTAGACTTTGAAAGCTATAGCATCGTGGATCTGTCTGTTGCGTGGATCCTGCCAAAGGGTACTTTAACGTCCAGTGTGGGTAACCTGTTAGGCGAGCAGTATTTCGACTATTATGCGCAAACGAATAACGCCAGCGCCACGACTAACTACATGGCGGGTCGAGGTCGTACATTAACGGTAGGTTATGGCCTAGATTTTTAACGAATAGCTGATTTTACCTATTATCTTACTTTGTGATTAACCTAAGAATAATGCACTGTTTAATCGTGCACTATTCTTGGGTATTTATGTGTTCCAACGCTTATGAATTTTTATCTTTTTTTCCGCAAACTCCATCTTTATTCCACTTTAGTCGCCATTATTCCGTTGGCTATTATCTCGGTAACCGGTTTATTACTATCATTTGAAGCCGAAATAACGCAATGGCAAGCAGAGGAACGTCATGAAAATGATGCCCAGTTTATTCTTGCCCCTGAAGCACTGGATGCACTGCATCTGCATACCGAGCAGATATTAGAAGAAAATCCACAATGCAAACTTACGTATATTCGTCACGACATAGAGGCTGAATCGCTGCCTTGGATTTATCTTTCTTGCCCAGAAGAGCGAAAGAAATTTGTTGTGAATCTTAATACCAATCAACACTACCCCTTAGAAAAAGAGGGTTTTCAATTAATACTGGATCTGCACCGCACGCTGCTATTAGGCAACGTAGGTCGCAATCTAGTGGGAATCGCAACATTAATCATTATTTTTAATATCATTTCAGGTTTAGCACTTTGGTTTATTCGAGGCAAAAAAATAAAGCTGGATAAAGACAAATTTAAAATAACGACTCGATCAGGTTTAAGTCTGCGTCACCTGCATTCGGTGGTCGCATTGTACTTAACCCCGATACTTTTAATCATATCGTTAACCGGGGTAAGCTGGACTTGGCGCTCTGAAATCTATCAAGGGCTGGCTTACCTACAAAATAAAGAGCAAGCAATGCCTGCTATGCTCACTCAGGCTCACAGTAATCCTTATGATCAAAGCATGAATCTCCACGCTCACATGGCCAGTACAAAGTCTGTGTATAAAAAAATAGCACAAGACTATCCGCAGTATAAAATACTGGGAATATCGATTGCGAAAACCCCTACGGCTTTAATGACAGTACGATTAAAAGAAAAGACAAATCTGGCTTTTACTCCTCATCTTTATTTATCGTTAGATGCTTACACGTTAGAAGAATTGTATAAAACAGATGGCTGGCAAGCGGATGTAGAAGACAGTATTTACAGCTATCGCATCATGCAATATGGCTTACATACGGGGTTTTTATTTGGCACTGCTGGAAAAATATTATGGGCAATATGCGATTTACTCTTCATCGCTTGTATTTTAGCTTTAGGTATTTATCTGTGGTTAAAACGTCGTTCAGTCGATACTAAATCAAAGCTAAAGAGTACGCGATGATTCTTCTGTTCACGCTATTGCAGCTTATGTGGCTAAGTCTTACCAGCGGATTTTTAATCTTCTGGTTAATCTATTTCGGCTATTTAAAGCTCAGCCCTAAAGTAAGGCGCTTAAATAAGAAACGTCAAAATAAGCTCATCAACATAGCCCAGTTTTGGTTATACAGGGCTGTATGGGCGATGCTAACAAATGGACTTATGTTTCTTGTCGTTCATTTTTAATTTTTGTCAGAATTACTCAGATGATTTAAGCTGTTTAACCAAATCGGGTAATAACAAGACGTTCTTTTCAAACCCTTTTATTAAACCATAACACACCGTTATGCTGTGTTTATTACCGTCCCACCAAGCCCCAGGTGCTCTGCAAAAGGGCTCCATATAAATAGTAATATCGGTTTTTAGATTGAGTAAACTATTAATTCGTTTAAGGACTTCTGCTAAGCTAGTGAATGATTTTAACGTGCGGTATATCTGTTTTTGTTCTTCGCTATTAGGTTTAATCCAAACAACGTTAATGCGCCCAGGGAAAAGACCTTTACTGTCTTTTACTCTCACCAAGTCCCAGGTCTTATTAAATTTAAAATCAGTCACTTTGGTGGCTAACCAAGCCAATGCTTGGCGGGTTTTTTCAAACTCGATATCACAATCCCACGCTCTTTCGACGGGTAATATTTTATCTCTTCTTAACGCCTCTAATTTATCGGGATTAGAGCCATAAGCCAAACACGTTACCTCATAGAATCGTTGAATTGCCAGAGGATGAGTATCCCAGTAGACAGGCGGGCTATGTTTTTCTTCTTCCCATACCAGCATCCACTCACCCGATATCGCCAGTAGTTTATTCAATAAATCAGGATTAATATCTTTCTTATTAAAGTCGTCAGCCATCATTAACAGCATCAATGCGATCTGATCAGCGGCTTGCTCTTGCCCGCCTAAAATAGGAATATCATTTAATTCGATAACCGCATGGGCCAACTCATGCAGTAATGTAAATTCCAAATTACTCTGTACATAAAAATCTTGCTGAAACGCTCTTGCAGGATCAAAAAAAATATCGCTCGAAGAATTTGAAGTCAAAAAACACAATAGAAAGGCTATGGTTAAGCGACGGATGTTGAACAAGAAAGCAAGCATACAAAATGACCTTTATTATCGGCTTTTATTATAGCCAATAATAAAAATCATAATAGTGTCTTCCATCAAGGAAGCAGTGAACTTGGGTTGAGATCGTATTTAAAAATCAAAAAATCACGCCTCATAGTAAGAATGGAACAGGTTAGAGCGTAAAGCGCATAATACTGAGTTTTAGTTCATCATAAATACCTATGATTATCATTTGTTTGTCACAAAAAGCTTGATTTGATAATAGTAATCATTATCATTAGCTACTGATAAAATAGATACTAGATCACAGGACATAAGATGAATAAGAAGTACTTACTTGTAGCAATGTTAGCCAGCAGTTTATTGACTGCGTGCAATAACAATACAAACGACAGCCAAAAAACGACAGTTACTGTTGATGACAATGTTCAAAACTATCGAGGGGCACAGCTGCAATTGGTCAAAGAACCAGAATTTGTGATGACAAAGAGCACGAGTTCTGTAAATGACCAAATTCACTTTTACCTTACCCGCGCCGCTTCCCTCGATCTTAATATCTATAATGCAAACAAAGAAGTTGTAAGCACAAAAACAGGTATCAGTTTAAGTTCGGAGCATACGATCAACATTGGATCTACCTACGATGACTCTGCTCTTGAGTATGGGGTATATACCTACGAGGCGACTTTTACTCTTATTAACAGCGAATACAAAGAAACATTTAAGGGCAATTTCACCAAGCAATTAAAAGAAATAAAACATTTTGAAGAAAAAATTTCTGACATCAGTATTTTAGGCAATGAATTACTAATCGCGACGGGCGATATGATGGACCCGATTAAACTCTTTAGTCTAGACATTAATACGACCAATATAGACACCGATCTAAATGAACTAACCGCAGACATAACTGAAACCTTGCCAGCCCCTATTTATGATATGGCGAATACAGAAAAATTCATCTACATCGGCGGACGATTTAGCGAGTGGATGGGTGGGCAATTATTATTAGAATATAACAAAGAAACTAAAACAGCGCGTAGTCTTGATAGCTTGTTTTCTTGTAAAACAGCAACAGAAACCCCTTCTTGTACCTCTGTATTCAGTTTAGTCAATACTGATAAGGGGCTTTACATTGGTACCGATAACGGATTATTTTTATTCAACAAAGATGAAAATAATCAAGACCAGTTAGTGAAAATAATCGATCATGGTTTGGATGAAAATACCGATATAAAAACACTCTACCAAGATAGTAAAGGTCATGTTTGGGCTGGTTCTATGATCAAAGAAGGTATTACCTTTTTTGATGGAACTGATTGGCATCCACTGACATCTGAAACCTCAGCGATCCCAGCAGGCGGCTATCTTGCAATCGCAGAAGGAGAAAACAACGATTACTATTTTGCTAATAATGTATCGGGCCTTGTTAAGTATAATATCGAGACTGAAACGGCCGAAATTTTCACTCCACGTAATTCAGATATTATTGACCATAACTTAGTATCAGTGGCTTATACCGATAGCGTTATTGTTGGGTCCCACGATTACGGCATTGCCAAACTGCAAGATACGAATAAGTGGGTTATAACGAATAATACCAACTCAATGATGCAAACCATTGAAACAAGCAGCTGTCAGTGGTCACCAGATAGTCCTGCTTGCAAAGACGTATTGGTAGTAGAGCGCATCATCCAAAATAGTGAAGGTCGTACCTTTACGGCCGTTGGAAAATCGATTTACGAAATTTTCTAATTAACTCCCATTTTTTACCGTAATGATTTTTCATTATAGTGTCTAAGGCGCGATTCAGTTTCAGATTCAATAATCTTCGTAGCTATTAATTTCCATACCGTTAATGGCTACTACAACCATCCAATCCTTTGTAAGTTGTGGATTATCTCAATGCTTAGATAAATTATGCCTGTGCTGCTGCAAAAGGAAGAAACTTTGACAGCACAGAACATAAAATCCTACTTGCAGCCGAAATCGTCTCGTTCGACCATATTGTGGTTTCGCCTTCGTGCTGCTGCGGTATAACATTGATATTTATATGATTTCACTATATTTAGTCAGCTGAACTGTTTCTATTAGGCAGAGCAAAGTAACCAGGTTGGATATTGATGGCTATCGAATATACAGAGATTGAGATCCCCGTTAGTGAGCTTCAGCTAGGTATGCACGTTGTTCGTTTGGATCGTCCTTGGGCTGAAACGGATTTCTTAATGCAAGGGTTTATCATTGATAATGATGACGTTATCGTTGCTTTAACTTCCCAATGTAAATTTGTCTATATTCAAGGCAAATCGTTCTCTCAATACGAGTATACGAAACACTCCGTCCCCCAATCTCAAAAAACCAACAAAGGGTTGTTTTCACGTAAAGGCGCTATTCCTGAGTCTATAAATCGAAAGCATCGAGTAATGGCCGATAGGGCTCCGCAAGGCAAAAATAAGATATCTTACATAAATAAAATATCGACTGAAAAAGCGCTACCACAAGCTAAAGCGGCTTATCGTTCAGCGAAAGTTATCGTATCCAATATTATGGCTGGCATTCGTATTGGTCGCATGATTGATATGAATGAAGCGCGTACCACCGTTAACCATATTGTTGATGGACTGTTACAAAACAAAGATGCGCTAACTTGGCTTACAAAAATTAAAGATAAAGATGAATATACCGCCGAGCATTCACTGAACGTAAGCATTCTATCTGCGACTTTTGCTAGGCATTTGGGTCACGATGAAGAAGACATCAGACAAATTGCTTTAGGTGGTTTACTGCATGATGTGGGTAAGGCAAAAATTCCCACAGAGATCCTCAATAAAGAAGGGCGCTTCACGGATGAAGAGTTTGACATCATGAAGCAGCACTCTGTCTTTGGAAGGAACCTCTTAATGTCGATGCCCGAGAAAGACCATTTCGTTATCGATATTGCCCACAGCCACCACGAGCGCATGGATGGGTTGGGGTATCCTAGAAAGCTAGAGGCAAGCCAGATTCCTTACTTTGCAAAAGTAGTCGCGATTGTTGATGCTTATGATGCGATTACAAGTAGCCGATGTTATGACGAAGGCAGGTCATCAATGGAAGCTCTGGACGTTATCTATAAATGCAAAGACACCCAATTTGATGGTGACCTTGTCCTAGAGTTTATTAAATGCATAGGAATTTATCCGCCGGGAGCCATCGTAGAGTTAACAAATAATGAAGTGGGAATCGTTATTGAAACCCATGAAAAAAACAAACTCAAGCCACGAGTTTTAGTGGTACTCGATCAAGATAAGAGAGAAAGTCCACAAAAAGTCATTGATTTGAATTTGAATATAGAAATGACGCAGGCGAGTATTTAAGAATTTCAAAAGAGTTAATAAACGGCACTTACGGCATATGGTTGGAAGAGTATATTAAACAAGGTTTGATGCTCTCTAAATAACGCATTTATAAAATCCAATATAAGGCCTCCAGTGCCACGGCTACCTGAATGCGGTTTTCTGCCAAGGGTCTTGGCAACATTTCTTCCGCTTTCGTCAGTCGTCTTAATAAAGTATTTCTGTGAGTATGCAGTTTTTTAGCGGCTTCTGTAGCATTACAGCCACACTCAAGAAAAGCATGTAATGATTGCCTAACGGTGGTGGGGGCCTGAGCCAGTTCCCCTAATACGTGCTCAGAATAATGCTGAATGGATTTTGCATCTTTCGATAAAAAAGCCATCAAGCGCACGCGTTCATAACTTACTAATTGAATATTAGACTCTAGTCTTCCCAATACGCGTTGTGCTGCTTGGGCATCGAGGTAGGCCCGACGAAAACCATCGATTCCATTACCACCACTACCAAAACTGATGCGTATGCCAGTGTATTTTTTCAGCACAGTTTCTAGAATTTTTTCATTCACCGAAAATTCGGCTGAAGCCCATACCCAGATGACGGACGGGCTGGCGATTACTTTCAAAGAATGGTTTTGCTGGCAAGCTTTCTGAAATACCGTTGCAACATTTTCCAGTGCCGAAATTTCAGTATCGATTTCTTCACTCCAAACAATCGCGCTGTGATGCGTATGCTTAAACGAATAATTTAATAGGCCTGAAGCTCTGGTTAAGTCACGTTCTCCGCCGCTGATTATTTTACCGACTAATTCTCTTTGTTCTTCGATTCCACCGCGTTTTTTATCGGCAGTGATTAACTCCAGGCGCTCTAGCCAGAGTTTCAAAGAAGCTTCGCTATACGTGCGCATGGAAATAGAAGACAGTTCCAATAACTGCTGCAGTTCCAGCGGATCTTTTGTCAACTGAAATACTATTTTCATCCAATATTGCCAAGCAATATCCTGAATCGCGTGGGCATTTTTTTGCAGTATCTCAGCCGCTTGGGCTTGGTACATTTCGGCGGTACTATCCACCGACTCATAAACCGCATAGGGGGTTACTGCCTGCTCAGGGGATTTGATAATCGCGTTTAACCAATGAATGATACTGGCACGAATTGCCCGCCTGTGTTTTGCCTGCATAACGGGGTCATCATGTAGATCATCTTTGCCATTACCTTGGAAGTTAACCCCTTCTAATGCGTCTATAAACAGTTTACTGGCGGCGAGCTCCAGCCCTAATTCTGCACCACAGCGCATTAACTCTGTGATTCGATCAGATGCTTTAGGCCAATTTTGATGCGTATTAGTGGCGATATTGAACATGGTCTGAATACCTGTAAATGGTGCACTTTGCACAAAATAATACTTAAGTAGTGGTATTTTGTACATTGTTTACTGGCTATTAGGTACATAAAATGAACAACGTCGAATAACATTAAAAATAAAGGCAAGTTATGAGTGCTCACTCCAAGGGATCTAACCCAGATACAGATGTATTGATTATTGGTGCCGGTATTTCCGGTATTGGTCTGGCTTATTATTTACAACGCGATCAGCCGAACAAGCGCTTCACCATTTTAGAGTCTCGGGGTGATATCGGTGGCACTTGGGACTTGTTCCGTTACCCAGGCATTCGCTCTGATTCAGACTTATACACATTTGGTTATGAATTCAAACCTTGGAAAAGTCCTAAAGCGATTGCTGACGCGGGCTCTATTATGGATTACCTGCGCGAAGCCGTAGACGAAAATCAGATACAGAAAAAAATCCGTTTCAATAGCCGAGTCGTTAACGCTAACTGGTCGAGTGAAGACGCTCATTGGCGAGTAGAGTTTACCGATACCGCCACAGGAAAAACTGAAGTAATGACGGCGCGCTGGTTATTCTCGGCAGCGGGTTATTATCGCTATGACGAAGGTTTCACTCCGAATTTCAACGGTCGTGAAAACTTTAAGGGTCAGATTATCCATCCGCAAACCTGGCCTGAAGATCTGGACTATCAAGGTAAAAAAGTCGTTGTCATCGGCAGTGGCGCGACGGCGGTGACCCTAGTTCCGGCGATGGCAGACAAAGCAGAACATGTCACCATGTTGCAACGCACGCCAACGTATGTGGTGAGCTTGCCAACAGAAGACCCGATTGCCAATGTGATTAAAAAAATATTCCCAGAGAAGTTAGCGTACAAAATGGTGCGCAGTAAAAATATTAATCTGAGTCGTTGGTGGTGGGGTTTTTGCCAGCGCTTTCCAAATGCAGCACGCAAATTAATTCGTTTAGGTAATAAAAAATTATTACCGAAAGACTATCCCGTCGATACGCACTTTAACCCGCCATACAATCCTTGGGATCAGCGTTTATGTGCGGTAACCGACGGTGATTTATTCGAGTCCATTAGTAAAGGCGATGCCTCCATCGTTACCGACCATATCGATACCTTCACCGAAAAAGGGATAAAACTGAAATCAGGTCAGCAACTGGACGCAGACATTGTAATCACCGCAACGGGCCTAAACGTACAACTGTTTGGTGGCATTGATTATACCGTGGATGGTGAACCGATTGATTATCCCAAGTCGGTTGCTTATAAAAGTTTAATGCTGAGCGGTGTGCCGAATTTTGCTTACGCGATTGGTTATACAAACTCTTCTTGGACATTAAAAATTGGTCTGATCTGCGAACACTTATGCCGCATCATGGAGCACATGACAGAGCAAGATAAACTGATCTGTCAGCCAGAATTGCCAGACCCGAATATGCCAACAAGGCCACTATTAGATTTTGGTGCGGGTTATGTTCAGCGGGCCATTGATAACTTACCACGTCGAGGTATGAGTGCTCCTTGGGATGTTGCCATGGACTATAAAGTAGATGCGAAAAACTTGCGCTTTGGTTCAGTCACCGACGATTGCCTGAAATTTTACGCCAGTGCAAAAGCACCGCTAAAATCTGCCGAAGCAAAAAAAGATTCACCTTCTAAGCAGAAGACACAAGCAAAAGCGGAGGCTGAAGTATGAAGCAGTTTAATAACAAAGTCGTTGTTGTCACTGGCGCTGCTTCGGGCATGGGGCGAGAGTATGCGCTGGAATTTGCACGCCTTGGCGCTCTGGTTGCGATGACTGACGTTAATGAAAAAGCCTTAGCTGAAACTCATTCCATGGTGCAGAAAATTACCGATAAATACACCTGCTGTGAAGTGATGAATATCGCCTCGCAAGAGGATGTTCTGGCCTTTGCTGAAAAAGTAAAAAACAAACTTGGCAATGCCCATGTGATTATTAATAACGCCGGTATTGGCGGCGGTGGGGCTCCAGTCTGGGCTCAAGACATGGATCAATTTCAGCTGACGATGAATGTGAATTTTTTCTCAGTGGTGAGTATGACCAAAGCGTTTTTGCCGCAGTTATTGAGCAATCAAGAAGGCGCAGTGGTCAACGTATCCAGCGTATTCGGTTTAATCGGAACGCCAGGCACCAGTGATTATTGTGCGTCGAAATTTGCTGTACGTGGCTTCAGCGAATCGCTCATGGTTGAACTGGCCGATACGCCTATTTCGGTTCACCTTGTACACCCAGGCGGTATCAAAACCAATATCGCGAAAGACTCTAAAAATGGTGCTGAGTTTGAAGAAAAGTATTTGAAAACCAGCCCATTAACCGCAGTGCGTATCGTGATTGACGGCATTAAAACCGGCAAGCAACGAATGGTATTTGGCCATCAATCATCGTTGCTGCGCTTTTTAACACTGTTACCGCTGAAGTTACGCAACTGGACATTAAATCGCGAGATGAGTGATCTACGTGATCCTGAACATTACGAACTGTTATCTGCAATGGGAGAAAAATAATGACAAAAATAACTCAACCAGAAATTGAAGCTCGCAAAGATATTGATTTTGGCTTGGATGAAAATATACCAAGGTATTGGCACTCTAGCGATCCTTTTAAAACACGCATACACGATGCTTTGCAGTCGACTTTTCCAGAAGGCGAGCGCTACTTTATTTCCAGTGTGCGTGCTTTTCGCGACAAAATTACCGACCCGCAGCTGATACACGAAGTAAAAGAATTTACCGTGCAAGAAGCCCAGCACGGCATTGCGCATACCAAATACAACAACCTGTTAGAAAAACAGGGAATGCCAATGGAGCGCTTATTGGCCGAGCATAAAGACAAAACCAAAGAAGACGAGCGTAAATGGTCACCAGAATATAATCTCGCGATAACGGCAGCGGCAGAACACTTTACTGCGTTGCTGGCCGATACTTACTTCACGAACAAAGAAACTACTGCGAGCATGCACCCTAAAATGAGAGCTTTGTTTGCCTGGCATGCCATTGAAGAAATGGAGCACAGATCGGTTGCCTTCAATGTAATGAAAGATGTCGCGAAAGTGGGTTACTGGAAACGTGTTACAGCGATGGTTCACGCGACCAAAATTATCTCTCATTTCATGTTCCACTTTGCCGACCAGATGTTAGAAGCTGACGGTTTTACTAAGTGGCAGCGCCGCAAAATGTTTATCAAAAACATTCCATGGCTATATGGCCCAAGAAAAGGCCTTTTC
>Ga0209305_1000610_pt1 | contig 25408 bp, 15 predicted proteins | sample COGITO_mtgs_1103_FD_184792 | JGI IMG/M metagenome (GOLD analysis project Ga0209305, IMG submission 184792) | Pelagic marine microbial communities from North Sea - COGITO_mtgs_110321 (SPAdes) (version 2) | ecosystem: Environmental > Aquatic > Marine > Epipelagic ...
CTTTGCGAGATGTGAATCTTTTGGCGAAAGCGAAGAGTCCGCAGGCGATTGCCGGGACTTTCGCGAAGAAGGGAAGAAGGGCTGCTTTCTCGGAGGATACAGAGGAGGAGGAGGAGGAGGAGGAGGCGTATCACGTGTCGGTGATGCCGTGCTTTGATAAAAAGTTGGAAGCGAGTCGAAGGGAATTTAAGACGAAAAGAGAAGGCGATGTACTTGGACAAGGAAAAGATGATGATGTTGACGGCGTCAACGAGACGGATTGCGTGTTGACGACGACGGAGGTTGTGGAGTTGTTGGAGAAGAAGTGTAACATCGTGGACGAGGCGGGCGTGAGGAGTTTGCCGAGCGCGAAGATTGATTCGATGTTTGCGTCGTGGTTTAGAACGGAGGATATGATGGACGTCGAAGAAGACGAACAAGAAGATGCACTTCTGCCACCAGCCTTTGCGGCAACCTCCGGCGCGTACCTCGAATACGTCTTTCGCAAAGCGGCGAGGGATCTCTACGGCGTCGATCTGCGAGGCAAAGATTTAGAGTATAAGACGCTGACGAACGCGGACATGCGCGAAGTGGAATTGAAAATCGAGGGCGAAGTGAAACTAAAATTTCTCTTAGCGTACGGGTTTCGAAACGTCCAAAACGTCACCAGGGCTTTGAAAAGAGAACCGAACAAGTGGGATTTCGTGGAGATGATGGCGTGTCCGAGCGGATGCGCCAACGGCGGCGGGCAAGTGCCTCCAAAGCAGTCGTATTTGAACGCCAAGTTGTTGAAACGGGTAGAAGAGGCGTACATGGAAGGCGAAATTGAGAGCGAGCGCAGAAATCTACACTCAGCGGCGGTGAAGAGTCTGATTACGTCCGCGGAAGAAAACGGCGACACTTTATCAGCGTACGATACGACTTACAACGCGTTGGTGGCGTCCAATGATATGAAGAAAAAAGTCACGATTGCAAACGTGGATAATTGGTAGAGAGACGATAGATTAGCTCTCATAGATTCAAATGTAGTTACCATATAGTACTAGGAGGGACGTAGAAGTAATTGAAAAATAAAGTAAAGTCGTTTCATAACACATACCGTACTAAAGCGCGTTGTCTAATTTATCCTCCTCGCTCGACGCATCGTTCCTTCCTCCTTTCACTTTTTCTATAATCATAGGCACAAGTTTTCTTGAAGCAAACACCGCGAAAACGCTGCCAAAACCTACGATCCATCCAATCCACCATCTGTCGTCTAACAAAACCACCGCCACGGAAACGATCATTTGCACTATTTGCATCGGACCGCCAAACTTTAAAAAGTTTGCAAACACGTACCCGCCAGGGCCGTACACCATCAAGTTCGTCTGGTATCCAAACGGCGACATGAACGATGCCGACGCGGCGAGCATTAATAGAAAACTCATTTGTGCGTTTGGGATGCCTTGCTGTTCGGCAGACTCAGCGGCGATGGGATACATCAACGCCGCAGCGGCGTTGTTACCGACAATGTTACACAGAACAACCGTGGCGAGGTATACGGCGACTAAAATACCGGGTTTGCCGGTGCCCAAAGCGTTGCCGGCGGCGACTAAATTTTGCGCGATGGCAGTGGCGACGCCGGATTGTTCCATAGCCGCAGATATACCAAAAGCGGCTGCAATGGTAACGATGACTTCCCATTTCACCGCAGCCCTCGCGGCTTCTTGCGTCAAACATCCAGTCGCTAACATGACGCCAGAAGCTAACAACGCGGCGACGAACAAATCGAGCGCGCCGGCGACAAAGACGGCAATCATGACAACCGCGGTACCCAGAGATGGCAATAACTTGTCAAACTGCGGCGGTGCAGAGTCTTCAATCTCAGAAACTAATGCAAATGCAGCGTCGCGTTTATGGTTCGATAAAAACGACGTCGAAGTGTCCAACAACAAAACGTCTCCGGCTTGTAAAACGATGTCGCCGATACGCGCTTGAATTCTACCGCCAGATCGCTGCACGGCGATGATCACCGCATCGTATCTGGTTCGGAAATGCGCGTCTCTGACTGACTGTCCTTCCAAAATCGAGTGTTGCGAGACGACAGCTTGCACGAGTCGTCGATCGGTTTTACGAATGGACAATTTCGCGACTTGGTCGTCTTGCGGCACCATGCCCGGGATGCGTCGAAGCGTTTGCATGCCGCTCATGTCCCCGGCAAACCACAAAACGTCTTCGCCGCGCAAAACGGTTTCAGGATCGACAGTTTTCGTGACACCTTTCGCCCCACCTTCTTGCATAGCCGTGAGAAACAGACCCGGTGTGTTGACCAAATCAACGCCTCTAATGGTTTTCCCGTCTAAAGCGCCTCCGGCGACCACGCGCATGGGAATCGCAAACTCGCTAAAATTCAAATCCTGCGCATCCGCCAATAAAACTTCCAAGTCGTCCCCGCAGGTAAACTCCGACGTGTTTTCAAATCCCTCCACGTCACTCAAGTTGGTGAAGCTCGTGTCTAAATTACTCTTCGACTGCGATCTGCTTGGCGGTTTCATATCGCTTCCGCTCAAATCGCCCTTTGACGCGCTTCGGAAAATACCACCCGGCGAAGAATTGCTCTGCGCCAATCGACTCTTTTTCGTTTCTTGTTGAACTTTTTCGCGTTCTACTTTCGCCTCCTCTCGTTCTCTCTTTTGTTCCAACAGCGGCGAATCTTCCGCCGCGTGTAAAACCAGAACGTCGTTGTGTTGAAAGATAATTTTGCCTAACCTGTTTTCAGCTACATTCGAGGACGTGCTCGTGCTTCCGGCTCTTTGCACCGCCATGATGGACGCTTTGTATTTCCTTCGAAACAGCACTTCTCGAGGGGACATGTCGATTAATGTCGATTTCGCCCCTATCCTCGCCCGCAGAACGAAATGCTTTTTTACCGCCAGCGATTGTTGTCGGTTATCGATGTATTCGTGCGACTGTTTTCGCAACATAGATTGTTCGTCATCACCGTTCGCCGCGCTATTGCTGTTGTTGTTATTGTTGTTCTCGTTACCGTCGTCGGTAAACTTCCGCAACAACTTTTCGTAATTATGCACGTCCACGGACGCTCTTCGTTGCAGTTCCGTTTCGCGTTTACGATGCTCGTACCCTAGACCGACGATGGACGAATCGTCTTGGAACCTAGGCGAGCCTCCTTGCTGCGACGTCGGCGTGTTCACTCTGCTCGAGTCCTTTTTCGCGCCGCCGCCTTTCGCGAAGCCTTTATTACCACCATCACTGCTACTACTAAACGGATCCCCCGGGCCGGCCCATTTCGGACTCGGATCTAAACTATTTCCTTGACTCCCTCCGATCGATACGCTTTCCGGAAACGCGCCTCCAACCATCTTCTCCTCCACGTCGTGCGTCAGCGGCACCAACCCGTGCTCTTCGCACACTTCGCCGATTTTATCCACTAATCCGGTAAAAATCAGAACGTCGCCAGCTTCCAAGAGAAACTCCGGTTGCACCGCGCGCATCACCACGTCGCCTCTCTGCACGCTCACTAAATACAAACCGTTCAATCCTCTCAAAATAGCCACGGGTGAATCCACCACCGGACTTCCTCTCGGTACCACCGCACCAACCGTTAAATCTTCTGAATCGTTCATATCTCCGTTGCCGTTCCCAGAATCTTCTTTATTCTCTTTCTTCCCGCCCGGTAATAAAAATGGACTCGCCACGAGCATGTAACACAATCCGCTCAACAACACCGGCACTCCGTATTTACTCAACTCGAACAATCCAATCGCTTTTTCCTCCGGATATCGTTCTTTTCTCATCCCGTCGACGACTAAATTCGTGCTCGTTCCTATTAAAGTGCACGTCCCACCTAAGATTGATGAAAACGAGAGTGGGATGAAGAGCTGCGCCGGCGAAATCTTACACTTTCGGCACCATTTTTGGACGATTGGAATCATAATCGCCACCACCGGGGTGTTGTTCAAGAACGCGGAAACGATGGCAATGGGCATCATCAACCTCAATTGCGCGTCTGCGACTGACTTAGGCGTCCCTAACAGCTTCCCCATGTAATAATCCAACGCGCCGGTGTTTGATATCCCACTCGCGACGACGAATAAACACGCCACGGTGAGTAAACCTTTGTTGGAGAATCCTTTCAAGCCGCTCTCGATGGGGACGATGCCGGCGGCGAGCTCTAAAGCGAGCGCGCCGAGCATGAGCACATCCGGACCGGCGACGTTTTTAAGAAGCAAAACGAACATGAGGAAGACGACGGAGACGCAATACCATCCCTCCCAGGTGGCGGAACCGTGGTCGGTCATTTTTACGGCAAAACGTGAATAAATATGACGAGTGCGTTATCCCTTTTTCTTTCCCAAGAGAAGGGTGTTAAACTAAAAATGTAGAACGAGAAGTAGAATACAACGACGCGTAATTAAAGATTTTTCCTCCGGATGGCGGAAACTTTCATCCTCACCGGACTCTCCGGCCGCAACGTGATTCCAGCGGCGTCTTTAGGAAACCCGCCGCCTTTCGTACCGGGTGAGTTGTTGTTGTTGTTGTTGTTGTTCGTATCAATATCGTCGGGTAAATCAAACCGTCTCTTTTCGCAGGAACACGCGAGGAGAATGATCGCTTCTAACATGGCGAATTGCGCGCCGATGCACGCGCGCGGGCCCGCGCCGAACGGGAAGTAGGTGTTTTTGTACCCCATGCCTCGTAAAGCGGTTCGAGCGTACGGTTGGTTCGTTTCCGGGTCGAGGGCGAGCCATCGGTTCGGGTCGAACTCGTTCGGTTTACTCCAGTATTGACCGTCGCGGTGAGCGAGGTACGGACTGACGAGGATTGTAGAGCCTCGCGGGATGTCGTATTTGTTATTCTCGTCCAAGTGCACGTCCGAGATGGAGTTTGAGCGACCGACTATGTACGCCGGCGGTTTCAGACGCATGGTTTCTAAAATGATCGCCTCGGTGAACGGTAAGTCTTTGATGGATTCAAACGTCAACTCGGTTTGCGCGATAATTGTTTCCGAGTCTGGTTCTTTGCAGTTATCGTCGTCGTCGATGACTTCTTCCGCGATCGTGCATTCTTCTTGTTCTTTTTCTAAGGGGCTTTTCTTCAACCTTTTGGAGGCTAAAATGCGCGCTTCCGTCGCTTCTTTCGCGATGCGTTCGCCAAAACTTTCGTCTTTGGCGACAAACGCCACCGCCCACGATAACACGATCGCGGAGGTTTCTTGACCGGCAACGATTAAGGTCATCACTTCGTCGCGAAGTTGTTTCCTGGACATTTTCTTTCTGTTAGTATTGGTGACGGCGTCTTCGTCGTCGTTGTTAGAGGAGCTCGCCATCGCTCCTTTCAACACTCGATCTTCCTCGTCTTCGACTAAATCGTCCAACGACGCCGATAATAATCGGTCTAGTAAATCCATCTCTTGCGTCGCACAAGCTATGAAACACGGCTCCTCCATCTCTGCTAGTCGTTTATCGATGATTGCGTAGACGGCGTTATCGAGCCGATCCACCGCGTCGTTGAACGAGATATTCGAGGGTAGAGGAAACCATTCCGGTAAAATCATCTCAATCCCGCTGCTTCTCTTTGCGAAATACTCGAACGCGACTCGAATTGAATCCACAATTTCCTTCCCTTTCGTTCCGACCGCATCTTCTCCAAATAACGTCCTGCAGACTACTTGTAACGTCACCTCGTTAAAATCCTCGTAAATATCCCTCTCTCCGTTTGTTCGCCATCGCGTGCGAATGGTTTCCTCGATGCACTCATTCATCGCTTTCGCGTACGTTTCCACCGCGGCTTTTCGAAACGCCGGATTCGATAATCTCCTCTGCGATCTCCACACGTCCCCATCCGTCACTAACAAACCATCTCCGGCCAATCGACTGGACGGGAAAAACGCCGTTCCTTTCTTCGTAAAGCTCGCCTCGTCGTCGATTAAAACCTGTTTCGCCACGCTCGGTTTGGAGACTAAAATCACGTTTTCCCCAGCCAACCGCAAGCCAGCGACGGGACCGTACCTGCTCTTCACTTTCTCTATAAACTTCAGCGGATTTTGTCCCATCTCGAAAGCGCTATCGAAATCCGGCCCGGGCGGATATTTACTCGAAGGTTTCTCAGTCGAGGTGACTTTTTGGACGAAATCGAGACCAGAGGTGATTGCATCCACGGTCAACGCGAACGACGTCGACGCGGCGCCGAATAACAGCTCTGGCAGTTCTAAATCTTTTGACGCGTTTTTGTTGCCGTTCGAATTATTACTGTTATTGTTCGTCGAGGCAGTCGTTTTACTCCGCGGTCGTCGTTTGCCTTTTCTCTCCCCAACTGTTACCGCTGTTTTCTTGTCGCGACCACGAGAAGAAGAAGAAGAAGAAGGTCTTCTTCCGGTATCTTCCACTTTCACCGCGAGACAAAGAAAACGAGATCCTCCTCCCGAAACGAACGTCATCGAACGCGTCGTCGTCGTCTTCGCCGAGAAGCAGCGGTACACGCACCAGAGCGCGCTTTTGCGCGTTAAAAAAGTGACGTCTCTTTTTCCCAAAAATCTTCAATTAAAACGCACGAACAACACATGGGTTTCTTCGGGTTCGGAAACAAATCTACTCCAACTGCGACCAAGCCGCCGCCGGCGACGACGACGACGACGACGATTCAGACGACTTCATCTTCGGGGGGGTGTCCGTGGAGAGACTGCTCGTGCGGGAGCGGGTGCAAGTGCGGGAGCGGGTGCAAGTGCGGGAAAATCAGAAAGTAGGAGAGAGCGCGAAGAAGGTCTGTCGTTGTGTCGTCGTTGGTGTTCGCCAGAGAGTCGTCGTTTCTTTTTATCATCTATCAAACGACGACGACCAATTTTCCAAGACGATGACGCCGATGGTGACGACCCCGAAAGGTAGTTTAACGCGTCGCCAGCGCGCGCGTCGCGTCATGCGCAGGGTTTGGCAGAAGATGTCCTTGCCCGTGTTCTTCGTCTTGTTTCTCTTTGGATTCCTCTATTACACGACGAGCACGATCGTGTTGTATGGCAGATTCGAGACGAGCGTGGACGGGACCATTCACCGGTCGATTTTGTTCGTCACCACGTCGTTAGCGCTGTGTTTATACGTAGCTTCGGTGATGTGCGAGGCTGGGAAAGTCCCGGACGGTTGGCAACCGGACATGGAAGATGCGAATAACTTTTGGGAGGTGAAGCGGAAAGGGAAAGGCTTGAAACGTTTTTGCCAAAAGTGCAACGCCTATAAGCCGCCGAGAGCGCATCACTGCAGAGTGTGCCAAAAATGCGTGCTGAGGATGGATCATCACTGCGTGTGGATTAATAATTGCGTCGGGCATAAAAATTATAAAGCGTTTTTCTTGTTTTTATTTTACGCGGTGTTGGCGGTTGGGCACTCGGCGATGATTTTGAGTTGGAACATGGTGGCGAGCGAAAGCGGTAGTGGTAAGAAGAAACTAGCGGCGAGTAATACGGCTGCTGCTGCTGCGGCGGCGACGACGACAGGGAGTAATAGTGATAGTAATGCGTGGGATTGGGACGCAATATGTGAAGTGACGGCGTTAATGGTTTCGTTTCCCTTATTGTTAGCGATCGGTTTGTTGTTTGCGTGGCACGTGTGGTTAACGTCGAAGAATTGCACGACGATTGAACACTACGAAGGCGTGCGTTCAAAACTGACGTTGACGCACCCAATTGGAGAGAATGGCGAAAGGACGACGACGACGATTAGTAGCGAAGGCGGCGATGGGAGCAATAAAGCAACTGGAACCAACGCGACCACCACGATTAAGAAAATAGAACATCCGTACAGTCTTGGATTGAGCGGAAATTTAAGAGAAGTTTTAGGCGCGAAGATGCGATACTGGCTTTTTCCAGGATGCAGCATCGACGGCGATGGGCTGAGTTTTGCAAACGCGTACGAGAATTCGGACAAGTGGAAACGCAAAGTCAATCAAGAGTTAGAGTTGTAAGTATTCATCACAGTTATTATTATCATTTATTGCTTCGCTCGCGCCGTGTTAGAGTGTTTCTCTCTGATGTCTTTTTAAAAATCTATTATTATTATTTCTAATTCTTCCATTTATTTAACGCGAACAATCACATCCGGAATATCTTTATCCTCATCCTTCTCGTCCACGGCTTGGACGGTTAACACGACGTATTCCTCTTCGCCATTCTTCCTCTTGATTGGTTCGAACGCTTCTTTACTAAGGCTAGCGCTACTATTCAACGTATCTCGAATCGCATCCACCACGGACATTTTCTCTCGCATAGCGCGTTTCTCTTTACTCATAAATTCCATGTACACGAGCGCAGCGCCGACGCCAACGGACGCTGGTTCCAAACCAACCTGTTCGCGGAAGGTTTGTAAGAAATCTCCGAGCGTGTTCTTTCCAGGAAGAAAACAGTCGATGTCGATAACAGACCAGATTGTCCATTGCAAATCCGGAAGATTTCGACTTCGATTCGTGGTTGTTTCTACAAACGCCGATGGACACTCGGAAGCGACAAAATCGTTCGTGACGACGTTGAAGAAAGAGTTTTGACTGCGACGCTCTTTTTCTTCATTCAACAAAATCTTCTTGATTTCTCTCGAAGCGATTTTTGCCGCCACGAATCCGGCGACTGGATTTTTCCGAGGCAGATCGAACAAAACGTCTCGATGCGTTTCGTACGTATACTTTGGAACGTCAATACGATACGTTCTCGCGCGAAGTAACGCGCACGTTTCCACGAATATCGCATGGTCCCATCGCGCTTTACCGTTTAAGCTTTCGAATCTTCGTAGACTATAATCCCACGTCGGCCTATCGTTGTGATAATTCAACTTGTACAAAGTTTGGGCGGCTAAGAGAAACTCGGTGTGCACTCGTTTCATTTCGGTCTTAAAGTTACTCACCGGTTCTGGAAACCTCTTTCCTTTCTCGTCGCCCCAAAACTTCCCGTCGTCTTTATCTCTCGGAAAACTCTCGCGAATGGCGTCTATTTTCGTCTGAAAGAGCTCGACGAATAATCGATTCGCGCGATTCGCCGAATCAGCCTCCACGAAACCTTCATCGTAAACTCTTTCACCTCCTTCTTCCTCTGCTCTTCTCAACTCCTCCTCGTAATGATCCTTTGCTTCCTTCACGAAAACCCTCTCAAATACGTGCCTTGACCACTCCACGCAGTGCGAAAACTGAAACGGGAAATTCTCCAACACGCACGACGGCGCCTTCTCTTTCTTCTTTAAACTACTCTCATCTAAATCTCTCGGCAAACACTCGTAACTCGTCGTGTTTTGTGTCGAATCTACCACAAAAACCGATCCTCGATCGTCTTCGATGCCGACGTCTACTAAAACGACTTTAAACTTCTTGCACAACCGGTCGATTTTCGCCCGCGACTCGAACGACTCCAGCGCCGAAGCGACGACGACGCGTACTCGAGACTCGTTTTCATCGCCATCATCGATACTCCTACCATGACTTTTACGCGCTACAATCGCGCTCCAAACCTCGCTCTTCTCAAAATCCGCGTCTAAAACGTCCTCTTCCGTGATGAATTCGCTTTTTTCGTCTCCATTCTCCTCGTGGAACATTCTTCTCAAACATCTCGCCACCAACGCATCCCCTAGCACGTGCACTCTCTCTTTCACACCCTCACCCTCAAAATGCTCTTCCTCTTTCTCCTCGCAAAACCTTCCCACGAAACCATCCGCCTGCGCGTTATACTCGTCGAATTTCGATCGAATTACGCTCCTCTTTCTCTCCTCCTCGTCGTCCACATTTAGGTCCTCCTCCGTTTCTTTGTCTTCTTCTTCTTCTTTTCTCCGTCGTTTCGTCGCTCTTTCGTTGTCCGCAAAATCATCATCATCTTCATCGGAAGAAGAAAAGGAGGATAAGAGCAAACCAAACGCTCTCAGCTCGTCTTCGTGCGTGCACGGTTGCGCTCTCTTATCCGCTAAAACGACGACTTCGAGATCGATTTTTGAGGAAGAATCATCGGCCCCGTTGTTCTTCTCCTCGTCTGGCATCGTCATCATCTTTGCGAGTGCAAATCCCCTACTTTTGCGCCCCAAGAATGGCGCGATTTCCTCCACTGTTGCGAAGCGAGAAAACATCGAGAGATTCATCGTCAAAATGGTCGTCTCCACGCGCTCTTTTAGCGGGAAAACCAAAACACGAGGAGAACCTCTCTTAACCTTTTCTCAGTGCGTGTTCCTGATTTCATGCGTGAACGTACTCGGGAAACTCGCGGACGTTTTAATCTTAATCCTCGGCCAAATGCCCACGGTGTTGCTTCTCTTAAACGCGAACGACGTGAACTTAACCATCGCCTCGGCGGCCAACATGCCGTTCTACTCGTTCATTCTCATCGGGGTAGCGAGAAGAGTCATCGAGGATTGTTTATACTTCTTCAGCGGGAGATGGTACGGGAAAGATATCGTCGCGTATCTCACCAAAGAGAACAGACGGAGTAAGTGGTTGAAAGTGAGCAAAGCGAAAGTGCGCGAAAGCGAACGCTTGATGCGCCAATACGGAGTCGCCATTTTACTCGTCTTACCGGGAGCGTTGACGTGCTTCGCGTACGGAATGGCAAAAAGAGGCAGTCGGAGGCGAACGTTTTTGTTTTTAGATTCTTTAGGCGCGGCTCTGCGGGTGGTTTTGTTTCGAGTGGCGGGGAAAGGCGCGAAGAAGGCGCTCGGGTTGAGCGCGGTGCGATACCTCGCGGCGGTAGGGATGAAATATAAAGAGCTCGCGATGACAGTTGGCGGGACAGTTTTGGCAGTCATAGGGGCTATAGTGTATTACTACTTTTACTATTAGAGGTTGATTTCTATATATACACATTATCTAATGCGTGAACTCGTCCGAGGAGGACGATTGCGAAACTTGGTCGTCGTCGTCCTCGGTTTTGTCGCTATCGCTATCACTACTACCGCTTCTAAACTCGCTCTGGAAATCGTGGCTGCTGTGACTCTTTTTCACGGCGTGCTTCGCACCACCTCGTCGTCCTCGGTTCCCGTGCGCGTTATTTGTCGTCGTCGCACCATTCGAAGAAGAGGAGGAAGAATACGAATCTCCGCCGGCGCCTCCCGCGTGGTGACTCAAATGCACGTCGTCCCCGTGTTCTTCCTGACAATTCAAACAAGCTCGCGCGCTTTCGTGACATTCAATGATACACGGATCCGCAAAGTGCAAAACACCGCTTTCTACTAACGATTTTACCGCTAACCACTCGTCGCCGTCTCTCTCCTCGTTCGCCGGTTCATCCACGGCGTTGTAGTAATGGTACTGCACGCCGTGGTGTCTTGAGACTTGAAAGCCGTACAAATCCACCGAAGCACACTTGTGCGCGGCGATTAATGCTCCAAATAAACCACTGGTGACTAAAAACGAAAACGACTTATCCACCCACCCGTGTAACTGCGGATGCACGCCGTATAAATTCAATCCCGGATACTTGGCGCGTTTCTTGAACATCTTCACCAAGGACATTTCGTTGCGCATGTGTTGCACGACGCACTCGGAATCGTACTCTCGAAACCCGTAATTTCTGGAATTGGTAATTCTATGCGTCGTTTTTGCCCCAACATTCTTTTCGAACCCTTTCGTCGTCGCCGAGTTGAATCGAAAGACCACGTCGTGCGAATCGATATCGGCGCCGTGCGAGTGTTTCAACAAAATACCGCTAGACCCGACAATCGCGCACGTTTCGAACACCACCGATCCTAACGGATCTTCCTCCGGCAACTTATCCCTGCTCGGTCTCGTCAACTTCCCGATTTCCGTGACCATTGCCTTCTCCGTCCCCGGGTGCGCGGGTTGTCCAGGATTCCTCCTCACCATCAGCGGCATGTTATTCTTCGTGTTCGCTTTCGCCAACAAACTCGCGCCTTCAAATCCTTTCTTGAACCCTTTCATCACCCTCGGATGGTCCACGAAATCTCTCAACTTCTCGCACCTCTCGCCTTCGTAAATCGCCGGACATTGACACGTCGTCTCCGTCAAACACGCGCCTCTGTTCGAACAATACTCGCACGTCTTGTGTCCTTTCACCACGGGCACGCCGCCTTTCCACGTCGTCCCCTCCATGTGGTCCTCGTCGTCGTCGTCGTCTTTGCTCATCTCTTCCGCTATCGCTTTATCTAAGTTGAACTCTCCTCCTCCATCGTTTCTCGCGTTCTCGTCTGTATTCCCAACCAATCGTTCGTGCGTCTTCTTCGCCACTTGGTGTCCAAACTTCTCCGGCTTGTACACGTCCGTATTCGTCAAAGATTCGTCCTCTTCTTCGTCAAAGACTTTGTGCCAAACTTTCCCGAGCCCTTCTTGCGCGTCTCTCCACCACTCGTGCTGCAATCGATCGTTCTCCCTGTGGTTCTCTTCTCGCGTTTTAAACCTCAACCTTACGTTATTGTTGTTACTATTACTGTTCGCTCCTCCTCTCGAATACTCAGAAGAAGACGAGTAATGATGGTGTTTCCGCGCGCGATGTTCGATGTTCAACACCGACGGAAGGATGAACACGAAAAGCAATCCGGAAAGTAAACTCGCGCGTTTCAACGAAGAAGACTTCGACGACGACGCGAGAGAAACACCGGCGTGGTCTCTCTTCAAGTGGTATCGACTGTAGCGAGAGGGGTTGTCCCCGCGCAGCGACATTATTCGTAATAGAGTGTTATATATATATCTTTTCGTGTGGTTGATCAATGCGGATAAAACGTAGGAGTCTTACATCTACTAATAAGCGCTAATACACTAAGATTCTTTCTTAGATACACATGTTATGTCTCTCTCTCTTTCTCTCTCTCTCTCTCTTTCTTACGATGATAAAAGGTTGTTTAATACGGACGGCCTCTGTTGCCATTACCACCACCACCGGAGTTGCCGCCTCGACTGAGTCGGTTTATGATTTGAGATCCTCCTCCTCTTCCGCCGCCGTTGTTGTTCATGTTGTTGTTGTTTCGGGGGTGGTTGTCATCGTAGCCTCTCCCGCCTCGGTTTGCGCCGCTCCCGCCGCCCATTTGCATCGGCGCCATGGACATGTCGTGGGAGTATTTGCACTGGTTGCCTCGAGTACACCGACCCATTTGGAAGTTTCGGCAGGCTTCCGCGGCGCCGCCGCCGTCGTTTCTCATCCCGCGTTGTTGTTGTTGTTGTCCTCCTCTTCCTCTGTTTCCTCCTCCTCCTCCTCTTCCTCTCGGGCCTCCTCGGTTGTTGTCTTGGAACACGTCTCGTCTGCCGTCGATTAAATCTTCCACCATTCTTCGGGCCTTGCGTCTGCTGGCGGAGTCGTGAGAGCAAATGAGCAACGTTTTGTCTTGACCTTCCGCGACTGGTTTTTCGAAATCGGTGGTGAAAATAAACGTCCCGGTAGCTTCTTCGACTTTATGACAGTTTCCTTGTAACCGAGGCAAATCGATCGATCCAGGAACGTCGCAAATTTCGCAATCGTTCCGCGCGTTCGGATCGACCGAACAGGTGCCGTTGTTTCGTCTTTGTTTCATCAACCAGTTGGTGTAATCCCAACACCTCGCTCTTTGTTCTTTGTTCCCGCTCATTATCGCGACTCGTCCGACGTATTCCATCACGCACCCGGACGCTTTCGCTAACTTTCTTCTCACTCGGCCAAACTTACCCAAAGCGTAGGAAAACTCCTCCTCGGTGAACGGAAACTGGTCGTACGCGAATCCATCTTTCAAACCGTCTCCAGGTTGCATCAGCGGTTGTTTCAACTCGGGGTCGTTCTTCTCGTAATCGACAAAGTACCCCTGAACCTTCGTTTCCACCGAACTCATCACTTTCAACTCCGCGCCGCGCCTGTTTTCGCGATCGCCGCAAATGATCAACTTCTCCGAGCTGTCCGGTTGGTCTTTTTCCGTGTGTCCGAAAAACATCAAGGTCCCGTATTCTTCCTCCACGCTCCTCAGCGTCTTCCCTTTCGCGCCAACTACAAACGCCATCGCCTCCGCTGGAACGTCCACCACGGAGACGTTTTCTCTCACCACGTCGTCGCCTAAATCGCAAAAAATCTTCCCTTCCGGTTGTCTCAAAACCCACGCGACGTATCTCCGCGCTTTCGCTCGGTTCGTTTCTGTTCCTCGAATAGTCACGATGGACGTTTCTGGATTTATCTCGGAATCTGCGATTTCGATTTTCGTTTGCGAGACTTTCTGCACTTTTCGTTTCGTCGCGCCTCGTTCTCCGATGAGAAATCCCGCCTCGTTTCGTCCGATTTCTAATTCATCTTTGATTTCATCTTCTTCTTCGTTTTTCGTAGCAGTAGTATTCGTATTATTAGTATTCTCCAAATCCTCCTCGCCTCCTACTAAAACTGGAATTTTTTGTGCGCCTTCTTCTGTTCGTGGTGGTGGCGGCGACCTCGTTCGCCGTTTCGGTTCTTCTTCTTCGTCTCGTTCGATCATCATTTCTTCTTCCATTTTTTATTCGCGTGTTTTTATTTTTTTTATGTGGGAGAGTTGTTCAAAAATTTGGATGAAAAAAAGAGACAATTGACTTGAAAAAAAATCTACACAACTGTTCTTGTTGTTGTTATAATGTTGTGTATTAGAGAATAATAATGAGACGACGAAGAAAGAATCCACATCCGAAAAGAGCGGTGAACGCGAGGACGGTTTTGAAGTGTGATATATTGGAGGAGAGGGGAGGAGAAGAAGAAGAGAAAGAAGAGCAACCACCGGGGTTGTGTTTGAAGATTCCGGACGAGGATGAAGTCGTTTTTGAAATCTTCGAGCAAAAGGAGATGCGAAAAGAAATGACGACGACGACTAAAGGAGTGAAGAGAAAGAAAACCCAACAACACGAGTGCGATGTTTGCGAGAAGGTGTTTGGATATTCATCCCAATTGGCCGTACACATGCGTACGCACACGAACGAGAGACCGTACGAGTGTGGTGTGTGCGAGAAGCGTTTTCGTGATTCCTATGCTTTGAAAATCCACATGCGTATTCACACGAACGAGAAACCGTACGAATGTGATGTGTGCAAGAAGCGTTTTCGTACATCTAGTGATTTGAAAACGCACATGCGTATTCACACAAAGGAGAAACCGTACGAATGTGATGTGTGCGAGAAGCGTTTTAGTGAATCTAGTAATTTGCAAAGCCACATGCGTATTCACACGAACGAGAATCCATACGAGTGTGATGTGTGCGAGAAGCGTTTTACTACATCTGGTAATTTGACAAACCACATGCGTATTCACACGAACGAGAAACCGTATGAATGCGATGTTTGCGATAAAGCTTTTCGTCAACTTGGTAATTTGAAAGTCCACATGCGTATTCACACGAACGAGAAACCGCACGAGTGTGATGTGTGCGAGATGAAGTTTCGTCATTCTAATGCTTTGAAAACGCACATGCGTATTCACACGAACGAGAAACCGTACGAATGTGATGTGTGCGAGATGAAGTTTCGTCAATATGGTACTTTGCAAAGCCACAAGCGCACTCATAATTAGCTCTCTTTTATAGCTTTCTTATACATTTATATCGCATACTCAACGAATCAAACGAACGTACTCACGCCTTCTCGCGTTTTACACTATTAAATTTGCAAGGAGAAGAGTTTCTTATTTCCTCACATTTTTTTCTCCAACACACACACACACACACGAGAAGAAGTTCTACAGAGAGAGAGATGAACGCGTTGTTTTTTGCATTAAAAACAGAACAGAGAAAGAGAGGATAACAGAGTACTATCATACTCGACGACCGTCGTTCTTTGAAACCGAGGAGGATATACCGAGAGATGGAGGCAAGAAGACATTCGTCAATGTCGTCGTCATTTTTCTCTCGACCGTGGCAAGACTTGTATAACGTTTCCGTGCGGGTTCCTTCTTCTTTGGCGAATGATGCAAAGTGCGATTTCATGAACGCGGAGGATGTTGATGACGATGAGCATAACAAGAGTAAAATCCTCGTCATGTTGCACGTGGACGCGATATACGAGGTTTTTAAAAGACTCTCCCCTCGGGATTTAGTCAGAGTTTCCACGGTGTGTAAGAAGTGGCACGCAATCGTGCAACACTCGACGAAGAGTTTGTGGCAGTCGCACTGCGAACGCGCGTTTCGATTTTTTGACGTGAACGGGGAGGAGACGAGGAAACGATGCGCGGAAGCGTATTCGAACAATTATAAGAAGATGTTTTACGAGCGGAATCGAATACGGACGGATGGATTGTACGTGAGTAGGAATACGTACGTGAAAGCGTGCGCGAGACGGGAGATTGGGACGTCCAAGAAGGAGCATCGACCGGCGAGGGTGGTGGTGTATTATCGGTACTTTCGTTTCCTCGAAAACGGCGAGTGGTACTCGAAAACGTCGCCGGAACCTGTCAGAGTGGTGAAGAGAACGATGTACGACGGCAAGAAAGCAAACGAGGATTCTTCGGTCAACGTAGGATGGTACCAGCTGGACGAAAAAGAAAAAGAAGAGAGGATTCACTGTCAATCGGCGAAGATGAAACCGGAGAGCGGGTACGTCACGACAACGCACTTCTGGGTGCGATTAAGATCTCGTTTAAAAGGTGGGTCGGATAGGTTAGATTGCGTGAAACTTTTGTTAGTGGACGAAGATTTAGACGCGAATGAGGTTTTAGACGAGGAGGAGATTACGGAGAAAGCGAAACGAATTTTACCGACGGAGGAAAATTGGGAGAGCGTGGACGATTACGAGGCGCTGTATAGACGGAATTTAGGCGCGGAAAGGCAAGGCGTCGCGCCGGGAGCGTATACTTCGGGTCACCCGAACAGCGACGGACAGAGAGATTTGCAACGCGGTTTGAATACTTTGGTGTTTATTCCGTGGGAGGAGTGCGAACATCACGAGTTGAATAAAGACATCAGCGAGATGGATTTTTACATCACCGGGTAAATACGAGAATTTATCGCGCATCGCATCGCAAAGCTCGTCGCTCTTTCTCATGGATATCAAACGTGTATATTAATATTAATATTGTTACTAAATTACCTGCTATGACTAAACTGGTTCTATTATGCTGCTACTGCTGTTGACTAAGCTTCTTTAATCTTCACTCTTCCTCCTCCTCGGCTTCCATGACCGGATCGAACGGTTTAAAGCTTTCTTTAAACGCGTTGGTTCGTTCAATCTCGCCATCTTCGTCTTGGACGACGCTTTGCCAATTCGCCGTTTCGGGCGTTTTTAGCAAGTGCGAGATGACTTCTCTCCCGAATTGCATCCAGTGTTTGTCGTATTGTTTCACTTCGGTGATTAAAATAGTGCCATCTGGTAAATGCACGGCGTAATATTCAGCTTCTGGGAAGGAGAGTAAAGAAGTCATCGCGCTTCTCGCCGCGATGCCGGTTTGTGCGTGTTCCGGCGCGATGATATCCCAGGTGAAGTCGCACCGTTTCGCGGCTTGTTCGAAGATCTTCTTGGATAGATGTTTCCTGTTGCTTGGAATGGGAACCACGTTCAAGTGCATGTGATTACCACCTTTGTTTTTCAACGTCAAGTGTCGCTCGAACGCAACCACGCCTCTGTCTTCCGTCGCCTCGGCGAATTTTCGGAAGCCTTGTAAATACGACCACACCTCCTCGCACGTCTCGTCTGGAAGCATTGAAAATGCGGCGACGTGTTCAATCGGCACAATCTGCGCGTGTTCTGGGTTCAACCCACCTTTATCCATAGCAACGAACGATGCGTTTCCAATAGACGCGATCATGTGCGTATCTTTGTTGTTCGAGAGGCAAAACCAACACGATACCGGTGGTGGCGGCGGTTTCCTCTTGTTCGGATCGTATCCGCCGTTTTTGTTTTCGCCGTTATACTGTCTCGATTGTTGTTGTCTGTCCATCTGAACTCGAATATCGCGTCCGTAAAAGTTTTGTTGGTCTCTCTCTAAAGCCGCATCGACGCCCTCTTTCGTTTTAAAGGCGATTTTACAAAATCCTCTGGATCTTCCGGTTTCCACGTCGCGGCCGAGTCGAAGGTCGGCGAGTTCACCGCACTCGCCAAAATATTCTGCGATGGCGCCTTCATCCGCGCGATAATCTAAATTTCTCACGTGAATCGTCTTATCAGCATCACCAACTAACGCTCTCGTTTGACTCTCTTCCAATCGCTGTTTCTTCTTCGCGTCGGCGTTATCTCGCCAATCCGGTTTCAATTCTCTCTTTAAACTTTGTTGGTTCCCTCCTCCTCCTCCTCGCTGTTGTAAGCTGGAGACGCCAGCCATGGCATACGGAGACGGCGTAGAATCCGGTGGCATTTGACACAACTTAATTGGGTTCATGGTGCCTCCAGGTTCAATGCCTAACGCGTGCAACCACTTTTGTTTCTTCGAGTTGCCGACGCTCGCCAACGAGATGAATCGAGTCGCGTGTTTCGCAGAAACGTTTCTGTACGGTTCGCGTTCAAAAAACTGATCGATGTTTTGTTCACCTTCACTCTCCGGAGAAAGCAATGAGGCCACCACGTGATATCTGGGACAAATCACATTCGCAATCTCCGCAACATCCCTGGACGCGTTCTTTTCCTCTCCCGAAATCGGCGTCATCGCGTCCTTATACCTGGACAACATGTGCACGTCTTTCGGCCACGTTTGCGTGAGCAACACGTCCACTACGAACAAAGTCGACCCATTTTCCTTCAATCTCCTCACCGTTTGTCGAATCACCTCCACGTCTTGAACGGTAAACTCCCCGTTCGCCTTCGCGGTCTTCTCGGCTAACATCGCGTTCCCGGCGGAGGCGTGCGACTCTTTCACGTTCAAATGATCGTACGAACCCGGTAAAATAGCCACAGAAAACGGATTCTCGTTTCCTTCTTCATCTTTTTCCGACTTTATTAAAGTTGAATACACGCCTGGTTTGCTCACCAAAAACACGTTCGTTTCTTTCTCGTCCACGACGATGCGTTTCACGCTTCCCCTCGGATTCAATCCTTCGATATGAGTGGTGGTCTCGTCTTTTCCATCGAATTCCTCCGCGTCGACCAAACGCACGCCTGTTTTTTCTTCTCCCTCGAGCTCTTTCAACTGTTCGAGTAAAAACAAATCCATCGTAAACGTCTTCATCGTAATTTCATCTTTTCTCAGCACGTCCACGAACGCGTTCACACTTTCTCTCGTCCGTTTCTTTTTACTCATCTCTTCTTCTTCTTCTTCTTCTTCTTCTGATGATGATTTCCAAACGACGTCCCCGAGGATAAAAAGCGCCTCGAACGGGCCCGCTTTCTCGTGCGCACGTTTTGCGCGTTCGAAGAGCGCAGAAAAGGAGGAAGAAGAGGTGGTAGTTGTCGTCGCTTTTGTCGTCCCCGCGAACAGGATCTTTTGTATCGTCGAAGTGCGATGATGAGAGGAAGCCATGATTTTTTGTCATGTGGCGGCGAGAAAAAACGCAAAAATATTACAAAGAGAGTAGTTTTTGCCTTTGAAAATTTTTACTCTCTCTCTCTGTGTGCGTATTCCTTAAACCGGTCGCCCTACCCCCGGAGGACACACACACACACGCACACCAAACTTTAGGAGCTTCTGTGCTCTTCCTTTTGCTGCTTTTAGGCGCATAGATTTTGCGGGAGTCTGTCTGTCTGGAGTCTGTTCTTTTAAGCGCAGAGAGTGAGTGGATTCTCAACCCCTATCTGTTCTTTTTGTTGTTTGTGTGTGCTCGTATTTTTTGCCTAAAAGGGGGAATAAAAAACTCACATTTTATGCCTCACTTTTTAACACACATAAATACATATTTATACGCAAGAACAAAAATGGCTCCGACGACTCAACAAAAAATCCTCGCCGCGTACAACGGCTTGTACGGTGCGACGTTTGCTCTCTCTGTTCTTCATTTGGTTTTGAGTTGGTTGTTGCGCGCGGCGGGCCATTTTTTATTACATCATTTTTCCCCGAAAGCAAATTTTGTCATCATCGTTTAACTGAATTATTGTTTCCAATCAATTCTCTCTCTCTTTCAAATGGGGTAATAATCTATAACACAACAACAGGTGTGACTTTATACCACAACTGGGTGAAGTACTACGGCCCGAAAGGTATCGCGCCGTACTTTTTGAAAACCGAAGGCGCGGTCGCCATGGTATGTTTATTTGTCTTTTTTTCCGTGAATTGAATTAAAAAAAAAATATTTTCAAAAAAAAAGATGGCCTTCCGTATGTTTGCTTGCCTCCTCTGCGGCTTCGCGTACGGGTTACTCACCGCCGGTCCGAAAGATAAGACGGCGTTGAAAATGACATGTTTTGCCCAAGCTCTGATGTTACCGTTGATGGTTATCGCCGGTTTTGGTCCGGATGCAACGACGTACGCGCAACCGATGTGGAAGGCGCAAACGGTTATCCACTCGGTTATGACGTACGTGGCGTACACCGCGTCGCAAGGGGCGAAGACGAGAGCGTCGAGCAGAAGACGATAAGCTTTTTTTGAGGAATTTAAAAGAAGGACAGACTTAAGAAGAAGAAGAAGAAGAGGGTTGCGTGTATACGGAAAGAAGAGAACAGAGAGAGAGAAACAGAGAGATGATATGTATCAAGACATGAAAATTTTTATTATATTGTTCCCCTTTGTGGGAAAGAGGATGACGAGAGAAAGCGACGACGACGAGAAGACGATGAAAAGATAACACACTTTTAACATTGTAATCGAAGAATATTTGCAAAACGACGAGTTGTTGTTGTGATTCCACAAAACATCATTATTAATATTATCGTCGTCGAAAAACTTTTCATCCTCCTCCTCCTAAATCTTCTCTCAACCAATCCAACGCGGTGGCTAACCACGGGCCGACGTGGCACGCTTCTTCCTCCTCGTGGCCGGTGAGCACGTCGTGCGTGGTGACGTTGGAGATGGCATCGGAAAACCACTCGACTTCTCTGCCGTACTCAACCATAGGGATTAAAGCTAACCGCGGGTACTGTTCCACTCGCGGGTCTCCAGAAAACGCTTCGATGTTCTTATCCGCGTGCGCTAATAACAACACTTTGTGTTCGTCCGGGAAGGACTCGCCGCAATCTGGAAACGCGTCGTAATACCGCAAACTTCGTCGTCGCTTCTTCTCCTCTTTCGCCTCTTCGTCTTCTTCATCCTCTTGATCTTTCGTTTGTTTACTCTTTGGTTTCTCCCCGGGTGGTGTTATCTCTTCCATCTCCGAGCCTTTCGGGGACGAGTACGTCGAGCTCTCTAAATATTCTTTCCTGACGACTTCTCGACCTTCGTTGGCGCCGCCCCAAATAGGCGCGTCCGCGCTCACAGCTCGGTGAAACACGTCCGGGTGTCTGTACAACAACGATAAAACGCCATACCCGCTCGTCCCGTACCCAATCAAGGAAATCTTTCCGACGTTTGTCGCCTCGTACCCTAACAATTCCGGTAAAACGACATTCATGAGATACGATTCGTGGTTTCTCGAACAGCTGTCGTTCATCCACGTGTACGTGTTGAAACACAAATCAACGATGATGCAATCGTTCTTATTGTGATACTCTAAATCTCTCAAGGCCATAACCATCCCTTCTCTGGCGATATCTTCTGTCGAAGCGTGATAATACCCGTCCTCGTAATCCACGCCGTACCCCGGATCGCCCGGAACGCAAATCACCATCGGGTACGGCGTCGCCCTCGTCTCGTCGTACGAATCCGGGAAAATCACCCGCGTCGTCATCGGCGCCACCATGTTCTTCCCTCTCGTCTCTGATAACGCAATCACATCCTCCAAATTTTTATGGTGAAACGCCAGCGAGTTTAATCGACTGTCGTTTTCTCGTAAAGGGTCGTTTCTGTGGTCGTAACTCGGGTGAAAGTTCTTCTCTAAAACGTACTCTGAGGTCAACTCGACCGTGGAATATTGGACGTTTGGTTTCGCTCGGTGCGGATTTCGAACGTTATTATTTGATGACGACGATGACATCGCTCGCGTCTTTATCCTCCTCCTCCTCGAAGCAAAATCCTCTTTTTTCCCTACGAGCCGATTCCGCCGCCGAGACGATGAAAAATCCTCATCATCATCGCGAGAAGAAGAATCCGAAGAACTCACCAAAGATTGGTCGAGCGAGACAAACGCTCTTCCTCGTTGTTGTCGCGCTCTTTTCGATAAAGAAGACGACGAGGTGCAGATTTTGATCGACGAGGACGTCAGAGAGCGATGAAGAGACGCCATCTTATTATAAACAGAAGAGAAAAAGTAGTTGTTCTTTTGTCTGTGTTTTTTGTGCGAACGAACGCGTCGGTGAAAACCTTATTTTTCGGTTAAAATTTTTCTCTCTTTCTTGTGTTTTTTTTTGCTTGTGTTGATGCTTTTTTTGCGTCGTACTCGTACTCAATAATATTCATTTCATTAGACAGAGGAGCAAAAATGTCTTCTCTCTTTTTTCAGTCGTCCTCTCTTAAATACTCGGGTATATATCTTTTTAATAAACGCTCTCTCGAAAGTTGTTGTTGTTCTTCTTCTTCTTCTGTGGAGTTACGACGACGGTCGGCGCATTTTCGTCAACAAACTGGGCTCTTTATAAGAGACCACTTTTTTGGCGACGTCGCGAGACGGCCGTCCTCGTTTTTGTTGTTCTTGGCGGTGTTCGGTGTCGACGTTTGCGGCATTTCGCGTGAATCCCATTCGCATGGCGAGAGTTTGGTGGCCGCTGTTTTTGCCGAGGAGGTTTTTTTGTTCTTCGTCGTCGTGTTCTTGTTGTTCTTGTTCTTGTTCTCCTTTTCTTCGCTCGTCGTCGGCGCCCGAAACCTCGCCTTTTTCGTTCTTCTTTTTAGAAGTCCTTTGTTGTTCCTTCTTGGAAGTGGGCGGCGGTAAGGGTGGTTTTCCTCCTTCTTTACCTTTGAGGAGGCTGCGAACGAGAAGCGGATGCTCGCTTTCGTTTTCTGGTTGCGCGGTGGTGGTAGTTTTCTTTGTCTTCGAAAATGTCTTCTTCTTCTCCGTCGTCGTTTCGTCCTTCTTACCGAGAGACAACAGCGGTTGCTTCTCTTCTTTGTTCTCGTCTCTCTTCTTCAATCCAACTTGCCGCTTACTCTTAGAGACGCTCATAAAAGAGCCACTTTCGTCGGAAGCGGACCACGAGGAACTGCTCTCTTCTTCTTCTTCTTCTTCTTCCTCCGAAGAAAAACTCTCAAAGTACTCCTTCGTATCCGCAAACTCTCCTTCGCCTCCTTTCCTCGCCGCCGGAGCCGCAGTCTCTCGCTTCTTCAATTGCAAATACGATCTCGGCGGCGGTGGCGACGATACCGCCGTTATCGCTGCTCCCGCCGGTGCCAACAACTGCTGCTGCTCCACCTCCTCTTCCCTTTCTCTTGTTCTCGAAGTCGTTTGTATCGTCGTTTGTGTCGCGTGGTGGTTATGGTGGTGGTCGTTCAGCTGGATTTTCAACCTTAAGATCTCCTCCCGCATGTGTTTCATCTTCTTCGAATCTTCTCTCCTGAGTCGAGCAAACTCCGCGCGTTCGCAGTTATGCGCGACTCGCATCATAGATTCCGATATCGACGCGCGGTGGGCCAAGTCTCTCGCTTCTTTCGATTCGCCTCTTATCTGTTGTCCACGTTGTTAGTATTGTTCAGAGAGAAAGGTCAGACCGGAAAAGGAACGAGAGAACTTTTGCGAGTAAAAAGAGTTGCATAGAAGCACGCATTTCTCTCTCTCTCTCTCTCGCATCGTCGTCCTTATCGTCGACTTTCGTTTCCGCGCGTCGTTGTTTCTCACGACGACCAATGACGACGACGAGAGCGCAACAGAGGCGAGAGTTTATTAAAACGACGCTTCGTAAAAAATACGAGACAAAGACGAACGAAATGTGATCACCACCTTTGAAATCTCTCGCGCGAGATCCACGTTCGCTTGCTTGCACTCTTTCAAACGCTTTTTGAGGACCTGGTAATCGACGAGAGAGTGGTGTTGATGTTGAGATTGTTGTTGTTTTATGAGTATCGCGCGAGGATGATCGTCGTCGAACATATTATATGCTTTTATGTGTGTGAGAGTAAAGAGGAGGAGGAGGAGAAAAAGTGAAGACGAAAAGAAAGAAAAAGAGAGAGAGGATGATGATCTGGATCGATCACTTCTTGTTCTTGTTCTTCTGTTACGCGTGACTTTAAAACATTCTCTCTTTATAATTAATCGCGCAAAGTCTCGCGGAATATACTAAGTGACTCTCTTCTATTCTATTGTTAATACTTTTTACTACATCTTTTGTTGGGCGGCGGCGCTCCCGCCCGCTTGGTGCTGCAAAAATTGTCTTTTCTTGTGCAACAGTCTTTGACTTTTCTTCGTCTTCGAGGCTTCTTGTTGGTAGACAACCCCACCGAAAACGCACACCATGAGGAACGTGAGACCCATGGGCGAGGCGTGGTGCGACCAGATGACGGTATTTATGATCACGGTACCGATTTTGTTGACGACGCCTAAGACGGTAAACGTGGTCGCGCCGACGGATCTCCTCGCGCCGAGGCCAAAGTAAGAGATGGAGAGGCCCATGAGGCAGCTGGTGGAGATGGCTAATACGGCCGAGTTGGATTCGTCGGAAAGTGAGGCTATCATTTCTGGATACCGCGCGTAATCGCCGGAAATGAAATACGCTATTGGAAACAAAAACATCGCCAAGACGTTGTTGTAATACACCAACCCCCACGTGCTCAAATCGACGTTGGTGACTATTTTCTTGATCAGAACCATATCGACGGTCATGGATACGACGTAAGCGACTCCCCAAAAGTAGCTGTGGAGTTTGAACTTTTTATCCACGAGGACAAACCCAATCGCACCTAGAAAGATGGCTATTAAAGATACGAGTTGTCGAATGGTGACTAAACTCGACAGTTTTGGTTTTAACGTCGTTTCCCCTCTTTCCACGCTCGCATTCCCGCTCTTACTACTATTCGTACTCATCATCTCTCCGTCGTCGCTCGTATTACTATTCCTATTATTATTACTACTACTACTACTCTTGTTTCCTTTGAGCAAAAACAAGTACTCCAACGGTAACACCAGTAAAGGGCAGCACGATCGAAACACGATGAACGTATCCACGTTCGCGTGTTGCAGAAGCTTCGAATTCGTAAATATCGAGACGTAAAACAGCACCACCGCGGGCGTGAACTGCCTCGCTTTTTGCCAATCCAATCGAACTCGTTCCACGACTCCAAAGTGCCCTAATATAGTCACCGCGATTGCGCTGCTCGAATATTGCAGGAACGTTAATATCGATGGAAACGGGAACAACATCAACGCCCATTTGTTCACGATGGCTAAAAACGCTGAACTGAAACAGTAGCCCACGCATAAGGTTGCTATTTTCTTATTCGAGTTGTTGTACGACCCGTTATTATTCGTATTCGTCGTCGTCGGTGTTCGAGGCGAATGCAAGGGCAAGATTTTCCCATCCATGTCGTCCCCTTTGTTTTTGAACAACTCGGGGCTCATGATACTTTTTTCTCGTCGTCGTCGTCGTTTACACGCACACACACACACTCTCTCTCTTTGTTGTC
>Ga0209305_1000616_pt1 | contig 25351 bp, 31 predicted proteins | sample COGITO_mtgs_1103_FD_184792 | JGI IMG/M metagenome (GOLD analysis project Ga0209305, IMG submission 184792) | Pelagic marine microbial communities from North Sea - COGITO_mtgs_110321 (SPAdes) (version 2) | ecosystem: Environmental > Aquatic > Marine > Epipelagic ...
CATCAAACATTATACCTTCATTTAACACGTCTTCATCCAAAGAACTTACAGTCTGAGCTGTATGTTGCCATTTACCTCTTGGGTCTGTAAATCTGAAATCTACAAAGGCAATATCTTTATCAGATAGCATTTTTATGATAGATTTAGCTGTATTTTTCTTTGAAGTGGTCTTTTTAGACATTTTTTCTATTCCTTATTGTTTGTAAATTAAAACTTAAATAGCAGATTCACCTGATTCACCGGTTCTTATTCTAACTGCTTGTTCAACATTAGTTACAAAAATTTTACCATCCCCAATTCTTCCGGTATGAGCAGATTTTTGTATAGCTTCTATGGCTTGTTCTAATAAATCATCTGCTATTACAATATCTATTTTTAATTTTGGTAAAAAATCTACAACATATTCGGCGCCTCTATAAAGCTCTGTGTGACCCTTTTGTCTGCCAAAACCTTTAGCTTCAGTAACTGTAATGCCATGTACACCCGCTTCTTGAAGTGCATCTTTCACTTCATCAAGTTTAAATGGTTTTATAATAGCTTCAATTTTTTTCATTTCTAACTCCTTAAAAAGTTTACATAACAATATTAATAACTTTATAATAGCATGTTTTATGCCAACTATTAATATAGTAGAAAACCTATAAAAACTATTTATTAGATAACATAAAAATATAAATATGTCGCAAAAATAATCATGATATGATTAAAATTTAAACAAATATAATAAATTTGAGTATTTACGTACATAATTTATCATATTCTATTTGTTTATTTTATTTATATTTAGTATTAGATAGATATTAATTTATGGCGGATGTAGCTCAGTTGGTTAGAGCACTGCTTTGTGGTAGCGGGGGTCGCGAGTTCAAATCTCGTCATTCGCCCCATAAATTTTATTTAATTTCAATTTTATGTCTTCAGATATTTTATATGCTTTAGATTCTTTTATATCTGCGTATGCTAATATACTTTTAGCTGAAGCTCTACACTCTTTTTCTACAAATAAAGCTTGATCGAAGGTTATAGATTTATTTCCAATATTACTAATGGATGTCCCAATTTTAATTTTACTAGGATAAAATATTTGGCTTATATAATTAATATTAAAATTGACTATTACAAAACTATATTTTTCTGATTCTAAATTTCTTATTATATTAACTCTAGCACTCTCAAAGTACCTTGAAATAGATACATTATTTACATGGTTATAGCCATCAGTATCACCCCATCTTACATTTTCATCAAATATATCTTTGTAAGCAACTAATTTTTTAAGAGTATTATTTTTCATAAGTTTCCTTTGGTTTTGATTTGAATAATAGAAAAAATGGAAAAAATATCAATGGTAAAAATGTTAGTATAAACATTATATTTATAAATGATATAAGATGAGATTCTTGAGAAATAAGGTTAATAAAAAAATTTGTATTATTAATGTTCAGTGGATATATATTATAGTCTTTAAATAAGCCTTCATTCTGATTATAATTATCAGTAACTCTATAACTTAATTCTGACATATTAGTTTTGTAGAACCTATCCATTAAAATTACAATTATAGCAATAGCTACAGCAGACCCAAGGTTTCTTATAAATTGAAATAAGCTTGCCCCGTGGTCCCTAAACTTAGAGGGAAGAGACAAATATGTAGCTGTAGCTAGTGCGGGGTAAAAAAGACCTATTCCTAGTCCTCTAATTATACCATTTATCATCATCATATTCATGGTTACGTCTGAATTCCATAAGGTCATATAAAACTGACCTATCATATAAGCTATTAAACCAACAATCATAAGGGATTTATAAAAGCCATAAGATAAAAGTCTTGATGCTATTAATGTCCCTGTCATTCCTCCTATCCCACTAGTAGTTAAAATTATACCTATTTTATCAATGGGGTAGCCACCTATAGAAGATAGAAAATCAGGCATTAAAATAAAAGGAGGAACGAGAAGCAATCCAAATAAAAAAACAAAAATTAATCCGCCAATATAGTTTTTATCAAAGAATAGTTCTTTTGGATATAATGTTTTACTTTTTGTAAAATACATTAAAAAATATAGAAATAGAAATATAACTGCTGATAAAGATAAGTTAAATATTAAATCAGAAGAAAACCAATCCAATATTTGTCCTCTATCTAGTACAAGCTGCATACTAGATGCTCCTAATGCTAAAAAAATAAAGCTTAGAAAAGCAAATTTAATTTTTATATTTATTATATTTTTTTCTAAAGATATATAGGAGCCTATAAAAGCTATTATTCCAATAGGCACATTTATTAGGAAAACCCATCTCCAACTATAATGCTCTGTAAAATATCCTCCTAAAAGAGGACCAATTAGAGGTCCTATTAATAAACCCAAAGTCCAAAAAGATAGGGCTTTTCCTCTTTCTTTCTCTGGAAATGCATTTACAATTATGGATTGACTTAAAGCTACTAAAGGAGCGCTAAAAACACCTTGTAGAGATCTAAATATAAGTATTTGATCTAAATTTTGAGAAAATCCAGACAATGCTGAAAATATTGAAAAGCCTGCTATGCCTATTAGATAAATATTTTTTCTGCCAAATTTTTCTGATAAAAATCCTAAAAGAGGTATGCAGATAGCGGTAGAAATAGAATATACAGTTATAATCCAGGCAATTTCTATTTTACTGGCAGAAAAATATCCAAGCATTTTTGGTAATGCTACAGATATGCACGCTAAGTCTACAGTAACCAATGCAGTAGCTATACATGCAAAAAATAAAATATAGTTCTTATTTCCTTTAAGATTATAAAACATTTAATTAATATTACCTATCTTGTAATCATAATAGAGCTATATAATAGTTATTGCTTTATATAGCTTTGTTTATTTTTGTTATAGTGATTTTATTAAATAACAGCTATGTCATATTTAATGGAGAACCATATTATGTATTTATTTAGAATATTTATTACAAAAACGTTATGCTCTATCATTTTATTTTTGTTCTTAATTAAAGTTGTTTTTTCAGATGATAATATAATGAAAGAAGCAAATGCTTTATTTGATCAAGGTAAATATATTGAGTCTGTAGATATTGCTTCGCAAAGCCCTTCAATTGAATCTTACATATTTCGCGCAAAAACCTTATCAATATATGGATACTTTTTATTAAATGGTGAAGAGGCAATTAATGTTTTTAAAGAGGCTAAAAGGTACGCCGAAAATGCCTTAGAAATAGATATAAATAATGATGAAGCGCATGTTGAAGCTGCCCATGCAATGGGAAGGCATAGTCAGTTAATAGGCGTGCTGAGTGCCTTAAAACAAGGTTATGCTGAAAAAATAGAATTTCATCTAGATGAAGCAATTAAACAAAACCCTAAAAATGTATCAGCTCAAATTGCAAAAGGTACATGGAATGCTGAAATCGTAAATAAAGTAGGTTTTATGGCAAATTTTTTATATGGCGCTAAGCCCGACCTTGCAAGAGAGCATTATAAAAAGGCTTTAAATTTAGATAGTAAAAATATTGGAATTATTTATGAGGTTGCAAATGGTCTAGTTTTGCTAAATAAAATAGAAGATATAGCTTATGCTAAAAACCTTTTACTTAGTGCCTTAGATATTAGCGCTATAAATCATTTGGAAAAAATGTATTTAAATAAAGTACAATTATTATTAGAAGGTTTATAATAGTTTATAAATAACCTCTAGCATCTATTTTCCATATTTCTTCTACTTTATTATTTTTTATAACTTTACAGTTGTTATACAAATTAACTGTAGGATCACAATGTGTAGGTTGGATAAAAATAGTTTCTCCTAATACAGGTATTTTTTTACAATTATTAGGTAAAGTTATTTTTCCATGCTCATCACCCATAAAACTATATTTAGAACCTATTAGAAATTTTCCTGATGGAACCGGTAAAAGTTGTGAATCTGTAGAGAGGGCTTTCAAACCTGCGTCTATAATAAAACTTTTTTTATCTATAATGCTAATAATAGATGTAGCAATAAATAAACCTGGCTTATATGGATTGAATTTTGATTCATAAATAGATACTTTATCATATTCAGCATCACTATATATGTAACTTCCAGGCTGCAGTTCAGTATAAAGTTTACTTTTAGCATCTATTTCGTGTGAACCTGTACCTCCACCAGAAATAATTTTTGGAGATAAGTTTGTTTTATTTAAACTATTAATAATTTTATTTAAATAATCATGTCTAATAGTTGTTTCAATTTTTCTTTTTTGATAATTATTAATATGTTGGATGTCACCAGCATAGGCTGTTATTCCCATATAATTAAGATTATTATTTGTATTAATTTGATTTGCAATATTTATTATTTCTTTAATATTTCCTACACCTGTTCTTGAAATTTTATTACTTCCTATTTTCATAATATCGCAGTCTATTAATAGATTAATATTATTTTTTAAATTTTTAGAAATGCTTTCAAGGTATTTAATTGAAATTATATTATCAATAATCATCATAAAGCTTTTAGATGATTCAATAATATATTTTAGGCGCTCTTTATCATGCTTATTTGTTATTGGAGTAGTTAAAAGAACACCTTTAATTTTATTTTTTACCATCACTTCTGCTTCATAGAGTGTTGCAACACATATTCCTATTGCACCATTCTCTAATTGTAGTTTTGCTATTCTAGACATCTTATGAGATTTAGCGTGAGGTCTAATATTAATACTATTTTTAGATGCAAATTTTGACATTGTTTGGATATTTTTTATAAGACATTGTCTATCAACAATAAGAGAAGGAGTATGTATTTTAATATTTTTATTAATCATATTTTTTAATATTTCTTTAGGATTAAATTTAAAATATTAACATAACTAAATTTAAAAGTATTTGATAATTTTTTATAAATAAGTTTAGAGTATAAGAAGCTTGGAGAGTGTATATGAAATTAATTCAATTGTTGGTAATGTTATGCATTAGTCTTTTATTACTTTCTTGTAATAAAGCGGATGATAAAAGTTCAAAAAATATTAATAAAGAATCTAAAAAAATAAGCATAAAAATGGCAGCAGCTTTTCCATCCAGCCTTATTATTTTAGGAGAAACTGGTATTAAGCTGACAGAAAAAATTAATGATATTTCAGGTGGTGCAATTAATATTAAATATTTTGAACCAGGAGCCTTAGTTCCTGCTATGGAAATTTTTGATGCCGTATCTAGCGGAAGTGTAGATGCAGGTTGGGCTTCTCCTGCTTTTTGGGCTGGAAAAGTTCCAGCTTTACAATTTTTTACAACTTATCCTTTTGGTCCAAATCCAAGTGAATATATAGCATGGCTAAGATATGGAGGAGGTAATTCAATTTTTCAAGAAATATACCACAAGTATAATATCCATTCAATCCACTGTATGGCAATCTCTCCCGAGGGGTCTGGCTGGTTTAGAGAAGAAATTAAAAGTGTGGAAGATTTAAAAGGATTAAGGATGAGATTTTTGGGTCTTGGAGCTAAAGTGATGGAAAAATTAGGAGTTTCAACTCAGCTGCTTGCCGGAGGTGACATATACCCTGCACTAGAATTAGGTACTATAGATGCTACTGAATATGGAATGCCAGCTATGGATTTAGAATTAGGCTTTCATGAAATAGCAAATAACTATTATTTTCCTGGGTGGCATCAACCCGCAAGTTTAGGAGATCTTATGATAAATTTAGACTTATGGAATTCTTTATCTTTATCACAAAAAACTCAAATAGAAGTTACTTGTGGAGAAATGTTTCTTGATAGTTTAGCAAAAAGTGAGGCAGTCCAGGTTGAAGCTATTAATAAACTTAAGGAATTAGGAGTTAAAATTCATCAATGGTCTCCAGAAATGATGAGCTTATTTAAAAAAAATTGGCTTATAGTAGTTGAAGAGGAAGCTTCAAAAAACTCAGAATTTAAGAGAGTATGGTCTTCACTTAAAACTTTTAGAGAAAATTATTCAATTTGGCATGACCTAGGATATGTAAATTAATATTTAATTCTTATAAAAATTTGGTTTTAACATAGCTGTGCATGTTCCAGTGGCTATTAATTTTCCATCTGCATTTTCTAATTTTCCTTCTATAAAGGCTATTGATTTCGTATTTTTTATTACTGTTGCTGTGGAAATATTATTTCCTATAGTTGCCGAACTTAAAAAACTAATTTTAATTTCTAATGTTAAAACTAATACATCTGATCCACATTTTGCCATACAGGCAAGGGCCATTATGGCATCTATCCAGCCAGTAATAAATCCTCCTTGTACAATTCCACCAGAATGACACATATTTTGAGTTGCGTTATACCTTGCTGATGCAATGCCTTTTTCTGTATTGATATATAAGACTTTATCTATCCCAAGCGTTGATTGAGGGTATCCTAAAAAAATTTTTCTTAATTTTTTAATTGTATCTATATTGCCTAAATCCTTCATAGGAATCTTTCTTTGAATATTTTAATATATTTAACTTAAAGAAATTATAATGCCATATTAAATAAGAAATATGGCATTACAAATTTTTGATTAATCTACAAACCCTAGATTTTTCCAGGTTTTATAGCTTTTTCTGAACTCGCTTAAAGAATCCCAAACTCTTGCAAAGTCTTCATTTTTTGCAGCTTCTTCTTCAACAACTTCATACCAAGCATTTTCAAATGTCTTTAATATTTCATCTGGCCATCTATGAAGGTTTACGCCTTTAGATTTTAACTCCTCTAGAGCTTTAGGTTGTCTGGACTCTGCCATAGTTAAAAGTTTTACAACACTTTCTGTACATGTAGTTTCAATTTGAGCTTTTTGACTATCAGATAATGCATTCCATTTATCTAGATTTATAAGTAATTCTAGAGCAGATGCTGGCTGATGCCAACCTGGAAAATAATAGTGCTTAGCCACTTGGTAAAAACCTAATTCTAAATCTATAGAAGGCATAGCAAATTCTGTAGCATCTATAGTTCCAAGTTCTAATGCAGGATAAATATCACCTCCAGCTAATAATTGTGTAGAAACACCAATTTTATCTAGAACTTTTGCCCCTAAACCAAAAAAGCGCATTTTAAGGCCTTTCAAATCATCAACACTAGTAATTTCATTCCTAAACCAACCAGATGCCTCTGGAGAAATTATTCCACATTGTACAGGTCTCAAATTATGTTCTGCATATATTCCTTCCCATAATTCTTTTCCTCCACCTTCATGATACCATGCAAGAAATTCACTTGCATTAGGACCAAAAGGTATAGCTGTAAAAAATTGTACTGCAGGTATTTTTCCTGCCCAATAACCAGCTGTAGACCAACCTGCATCAACTGCTCCAGAAGATACGGCATCAAATATTTCTAATGGAGGTACTAAAGCACCTGGTTCAAAAAATTTAATTTTTATATTTCCATTAGAGATTAGATCAACTCTTTGCGTAAAATTTATAGCTCCTTCGCCAAGTATAGACAAATTTCCTGGAAAGGTACTTGCCATTTTCCATTTTATCACTTTATTAGTTTTTACTCCTTCTTCAGCATTTTGCGATGAGTTATCACAAGAGCAAAGAAAAATAGTGCTGATTAATAATGTTAAAATAGTTATTAAATTTTTTTTCATTTAATTCCCCCTCATTTAAATTTATTTAAAATTAATAGACTTAATTGTTAATTTTTAATTGATTTAAAGCAACATATTTTTTTATAATAGAAGTTTTTCTAGCTATAAAAAAAAAATAATATTATTTCTAACAATTAAAGCATATCTTAATAAAAACATTTAAGGATAGAATTATGTCAGATTTTTATACAGTAAAAGACCAAACATTAAGAAATATTACTGCCAAGCAATATGTATCAGGACAAATTACTATAGATATGATGGAAGATATTAGTAATTTAGGAATTACTTTAATTATAAATAATAGGCCTGATTATGAAGAAGAAGGTCAAGAAAGCTCAGAAGATCTCATGAAAAAAGCAGAATCTTTAGGAATAAAATTTATAAATATTCCTTTTGCTGCAAATACTTTAGATAAAGAAAAAATTATTAATTTTAGTAATTTAATAAAAAATAATGAGCAAAAAGCACTCTATTTTTGTAGATCTGGTGCAAGATCATCGACTATTTGGGGAATTGCATCTGTTTTGTATTTAGATAAAGATATAAATGAAGTAATGAATAAAATTAATAATATAGGTTATGATTCTAGTGTTTTACCAAATATGGTGGAACATTTTAAAACATTAGAATAGGGTTTTTTTAATTTGTTAATAGTAATGATAGACCAAGATGCAAGTTTTAATGGAAGAACTTATAGAGAAGAGCCTTTAGGAGGAACAGAATCAGCCTTTGTTTTATTGGCAGAAGCTTTCGTTAAAAATGGTCATAAAGTTATAGCATTAACTAAAAAATTAGTATCAGAAGAATATAATGGAGTGACTTGGAAGCCTCTTAATAGCATCGTTAGTGAATGCGATCTATACATAATTAATAGAGCACCTAGTTTGCTAGATAATGCACCAAAAGCACAAAGAACTATTTTATGGATACATAATCCAGCAAGTTATTTAAATAAGTTTAGAAATTTTAGAAGATTAATTTTTAAAAATATAAAAGTAGTATGCTCAGGTAAATATCATTTTAATTCAGTACCAGTATGGCTAAAATCTAGATCAGTAATAATTCCATTAGGATTATCAGAAGATATATTCTTTAATGAAAGTATATTTAAAAATACTCCTGAGCCTTTAGTAATTTTCACATCTAATCCAGAGAGAGGTTTACTATGGCTTGTTGATATTTGGATTAAAAAAATAAAAATTGCTGTTCCAAATGCTAAGTTACATATTTTTGCTGGATATAAAACTTATGGTGGAAGAAATAAAGAAAAAATTAAAAATATATTAAGCTCAGTAAGAGCTATGAATGATCCTAGTATCCAATTATTTAAACCTATTCCAAAAAAGCAACTCTTTGATAAATTGCTAAATTATAGAGCAATGCTTTATAAAGGAGATCCTGGAGAAACTTTTTGCTTATCTGTAGCAGAAGCGCAAGCTTTAGGAGTTCCATGTGTAGTTAAACCTATAGGATCATTAGGTGAAAGAGTTAAAGATAAAATAACTGGTGTAGTAGCGAATAATGACGAAGAGTTTTCTAATGGTGCTATATCTATTTTAAAAGAAGATAAAGTTTGGAAGACTTATAGATCTAATTCTTTAAAATTTCAGAGAGATTATCAATGGGAAAAAATTGCAAAAAAATATACAAGCTTAATAAATTAATACTTAGGTTGATCTTTTTCTTCTAAGGAAGCTTTTAGATAACTAATTAAAACAAATAACGCAGCAAAAGTAGCATTTAAAAAACCCCAACCTTTTTCTTTATAACCTTTTCTCGTAATATAACATTTGTAAAATCTTGTTAGAGATCTTCTAATAGTTATCCATAAAGGAGGTATTTTTTTTGATGATTTTCTAATATCACTAGCTTTAGCAGAAGTATATCTATCCAAACGCATGATCATATCCGATATATTTTTATCCACGTAATGCTCAATTCTATTTTCTAAAAATCCATGTTTGTCGGATAGTTTTAGTGAAGGATGAATATTTTCATTTCCCCATTTTTTAGAATTTTTGTTAAATAGGCACGGCTTAGATGAAACACCCCAAGAAGCTCCCCATCCATACCTTACTCTTTTTCTGCCTATATAATTGTCAAAGGGTACTAAAAAATAACCTTTTGATTGGTCCTTTAAAAGATTAATTTTATTTCTAGCTTCTTCTATTAGTTTCTTATTAGCTCTTTCATCAGCATCAATTTCTAGAATCCACTTATTAGAACATTTTGATATTCCTTCATTTCTTCTATTTCCTTCGGATAACCAACTTCCTTCAATTATTGTACAATCAAATGTTTTTGCTATATTTTTTGTATTATCACTAGTTCTATCTAAAAAAATAATAATTTCATCAATTGTATTAAGGCTTTCTATGCATTCTTTGATGTTGTCTTCTTCATTTCTTGCAACGATAAGAGCCGAAATTTTTACTTTATTATTAGAGTTCATTTTAATCCAGATGTATATTTAATTATGGTATGTATAAAAAATATATAATAGCATATATAATATGGATATATAATTTTGAATAATAAAAAACATAATATTATTGTTTCTGGTGCTTCTGGTTTTATTGGTAAGTCTTTAATAACGAAGCTAATAGAAGATGGCCATCATGTATTTGGTTTAGTTAGAACTCCGATAAGACACTTTAACTCCGTTTATTATACTAATATCTTAATTGAAGATATTTCTAGCAATATTGATTTTGATGCAGATGTAAATGTAGATATAATTTATCACTTAGCGGCCAAAACTCATTCGGTTTCAAATAACTACAAAGAATATTATGATGTTAATGTTTTAGGCTTACAAAGTATAATAAATTTATCAAATAGATTAAGTGTAAAAAAAATAATTATGCTTTCTTCAATCAAAGTTAATGGTGAAGGCTTTAAATCTAATCATATATTTTACTCAGAAAAAAGTATTGAAAAGCCTAAAGATAATTATGGGCTTTCTAAGCTAGAGGCTGAAAATATATTAAAAAGTCACTGTATTAATAATTATATTAGTTTTGTAATTTTAAGGCCACCATTAGTTTATGGAATAGGAGTAAAAGGAAACTTAAAAAAATTAATGTATTATATTAATAGAAATATACCTTTGCCTATAATAAATACTAAAAATAAAAGGTCTTTAATTTCCTTAAGAAATTTAGTTAGTGCATTAATAATTGTTATGCATAATGAGAACTCTAAAAATAAAACCTATTTAGTTGCAGACGATACTCCGATCAGTGTAGAAGATTTATATAAAAATATAGCTAAGGTTATGGATAAAAAATTATTTATAATAAAGTTTTACTCATCATTTTTTAAAATTTTATTATGGCCTTTAGGCAAGTCTAAACTTGTAGAAAAAATTTCTAATTCACTTATAGTGGATAATACAAAAATTAAGAAAGAAACGAATTGGAAGCCTAAAATTACTATGATGGATGAATTAAAGTATATGATAGACAAAAAGAAGATTAACTTAGGAGAGTAGAATGAGTTATAAATTATCTACAAAACAAATAAAAAAATATAATGAAGATGGTTTTGTCATAATAGATAACGTAATAGATGAAGATTTTTTAAATAAAGTAAAATTAGCTACAACTAAAATTGTAGAAAAAGCATCTTTGATAAACAATTCTAATGATCAATATGATTTAGCTGATAATCATTCTAGGAGCAAAATAAGTGTTAGAAGAATTAAGCAGCCTCATAGTTTTGATAATACATTTAAAGACCTATTATATTATCCGAGTGTTATACAAAAAGTTAAGTCATTATTAGGCCCAAACTTTAGGTTGCATAATGGTAAAATCAACTTAAAGTCTCCTTCAGCAGGAGATTTAGTTGATTGGCATCAAGATTGGGCTTTTTATCCTCACTCTAACGATGATGTTCTAGCAGTAGGTATTATGTTAGATGATATGACTTCAGAAAATGGTTCTGTATTATTTATCCCTGGTTCTCATAAAGGTAAAATCTATAATCATCATCATAATGGATATTTTGCAGGAGCAATAGATATAGAAAAAGATAATATTGACCTTAGTGATGCATTTGAAGTAACTGGAAAAGCTGGAAGTATAACTATACATCATGCCAGATTATTACATGCATCCAAGCCAAATAATTCTAACAATATGAGAAGATTCTTACTATGGGAGTTTGCAGCTAGTGATGCTTGGCCACTTATGGGTATAAATGATTATAATGATTTTAATAAAAAAATTATATCAGGAAAAACTATTAATACTCCAAGGTTAAGTAATGTTCCCGTTATAATGCCTTTACCTGAGGCAATAAACCAAGGATCTATTTTTGAAAACCAGAAAGTAGTTACCAAAAATAAAAATAATATTTTAATGTAAATAAATGTAATATTTATATGTAATTATTAATATAATTTTGAATTCTATCTGAACTAGTCTATTCTCTTAATATAAATTATATGGAGGTTAAATTATGAAAATATTAATAACACTACTAATTTCTTCTTTTTTTGGTTTATCTGTATTTGCAGATACTACAGATCAAAAATGGATGAATAAAGTAGAAGTGACTAAAAAAGGTGATCATTGTGCAGATGATAGTAATTGTTTTAATCGTTATCATCCTGCAATTCCAGCGGTAGCTAAAGCAAATCCAGGAGATATTATTGTTATCCATTCAAGAGATGCTTTAGATAGCCAATTTAGATTAGATTCTATTGCTGATGATCTTTCAACAGTAGATTTAGGATTAGTTCATCCTATGATGGGACCAGTTCATATAAATGGTGCTAAAAGAGGAGACGCATTAGAGGTTGAGCTTATAGATATTATTCCAGATGAGTATGGGTATACTGTAATTGCGCCAGGTTTTGGTTTTTTAAGAGATTTGTTTCCAGACCCTTATATAGTTAATTGGAAACTTACAAGAATTGGAGCGGTTTCAGATGGAATGCCAGGTATAACAGTTCCTTTTGAAGCTTTTCCAGGTTCTATAGGAGTACTGCCAGGTCTACCAGAAGTTGCAGCATGGAAAGCACGTGAAGCTGATTTAGCAGCTGCTGGAGGCGTTGTGCTTGGCCCTTCTTCTGGAGGAGCACTTCCTGCTTCTGTATGTGGAGAGGGAGGAAGTCATGCAAATGATTGTCTAAGAACTATTCCCCCTAGAGAAAATGGAGGAAATATGGATGTCCAACAAATGCAAATTGGTACAAAAATTATATTTCCTTGTTTCGTAGATGGATGTGGTTTGTTTGCTGGTGACGTTCATTATGCTCAAGGCGATGGCGAGGTTTCAGGTACTGCAATTGAAATGGGCGCTATTAATGTATACAGAACTAGAATCCTTAAGGGTAAAGGTAAAGAAATGGACATGCCTGTTACAGTAGGTGATGATCAAATCAGAGATATGGAGCCTACACGTTACTATCAAACAGTTGGCATTCCTTTAAAAGGTAAAGGAGTAGTTCTGCCTTCACATGCTTATTTAGGTTCTGAAAAAATCACTAATTTAGAAAATTTGTCTGAGGATTTAACTGCAGCAGCTCGTCACGCTTTAATTCAAATGATTGACTATATCGTTAGAGAGCATGGCTTAACTAGAGAGCAAGCTTATATTTTATGTTCAGTAGCCGTAGATTTAAGAGTAGGGCAAGTAGTTGATGTTCCTAATTTTATAATCACAGCAGTTCTAAATTTGAACGTGTTTGATAAAAACCGTAACTAGTAAAGTATAATTATTATATATGAGAGGCGCATTGTTTGTGTCTCTCATATGTAGTATAAACATTTTATGTTAAATAGACGACTCTTACTTAAATTTATTATGCTTCCTATTGGGTTTATAACTATGGGGCATGCTCCATGGGGACAATGGCAGGTTTATAGAATGCGACATATGTTGCTACTGAGCGTTATTGAGGATCCAGAAAGTTATCCTTTTTCAAAAATTATAATAGAAGCTTTAGAAGAAACTTTACCTGAAGCAAAAGCAAGGCCCGCAAGAGCAAGGGGTTTTGAAAGGGTTTATAATTTACTATCGACTGATCAAATGCCTTTAGTGGTATTATCTAAAAATAATGCAATTTCACTATTATATGGTACAGGTGTATTTAGTGAATTTTCTCCTGTTCGTATGCAAATAGTATACGATTTTGGGGGGATGCTTTTGTTGGCTAGGCCAAAAATGCCAGATAGTCATACATGGCGAATTACAGATGCATTAATTAGTTCTGGCAAATTTACTTCAGTAATTCATAATACTGAAATACCTATTCATAATGGAAGTAATATTAGGCTCCTAAATTTACCTATGCCAGATGAACCAAAGGCCAAAGAGGATAATAGTAAAGAAGAGCCTATTCTATAATTCAGAATAGTCTAATCATCATTTAATTAGACTATTCCTGGTTTAATAAATATATTAATTTTTTTTCTTAACTCTTTGATTTAATTAAAGCTTGGTCGATATCATTAATTATATCTTCTATGTGCTCTATGCCTATAGACAGCCTCACATAGGACGGAGTAACACCAGATTTTAATTGGTCTTGAGAGCTTAGTTGAGAGTGAGTAGTAGAAGCAGGGTGAATAGCTAAACTTCTACTATCACCTATATTTGCAACATGATATAAAAGTTCTAATGAATCAATAAACTTCTTGCCAGCATCTATTCCTCCTTCGATTTCAAAACCAACTAAAGCTCCATAACCATTATTTAAATATTTATTAACTCTATTTTTGTTCTCACCTGTAAATAAACTTGGATAAATAACTTTAGTTATATTCCTAGATAAAGAAAGATGTTCAGCAACTAGTTTAGCATTTTTACATTGTTCTCTAATTCTTAATGGAAGAGTTTCTAAACCTTGAATAAATTGAAATGCATTAAAGGGACTCATTGCTCCACCTATATCTCTTAATAAAGTTACTCTCGCTTTTAGTATATAAGCAATAGGACCCAAAGGTTTAACGGCTTCAGTCCAGACTGCACCATGATAACTTGGGTCTGGTTTATTTAATAAAGGTTGCCTATCTTTAAATTTCTCCCAATCAAAATTACCACTATCAATTATAATACCCCCTATAGAAGTCCCATGACCACCTATATATTTAGTGGTTGAATGAATTACAATTGCTGCTCCGTGATCTATAGGTTTTGAAATTATAGGAGATGCAGTATTATCAATTATAAGTGGAATTCCTAATTTTTTACCAATATCTGAAACTTCACCTATAGGAAAAATATTTAATTTAGGATTAGGAAGTGTTTCTCCATAATAAGCCCTAGTATTTTCATCAGTAGCTTCTAAAAAGTTATTAGGGTCTGCTGGGTCAACAAATCGAACTTCTATACCTTGATCCTTTAAGGTATTTGCAAATAAATTCCAAGTTCCTCCATAAACATCAGTGGAAGAAACAATATTGTCTCCAACTTTTGCAATATTTTGTATAGCAATAGCAGTTGCTGATTGGCCAGAAGCTGTCGCTAATGCGGCTACTCCTCCTTCTAATACAGCAAGTCGCTTTTCCAATACATCAGTTGTTGGGTTCATTATTCGTGTATATATATTTCCAAGTTCTGATAATGAGAATAAATTGGCGGCATGTTGAGTGTTTTTAAATTGATAAGAAGTGGTTTGATGTATAGGTACTGCAACTGATCCAGTAGTTGGGTCTGATCTCCATCCGCTATGAAGGGCAATTGTTTCTGGTTTAGTATAGTTAGTCATAATAATCTCCTTTCCCAGTAAACTGGGCTCTATTATAACTCCAGCTTTTTAATGGAAAGGGTCAAAAAAATTTGGTAAAAAAAAAGGCCACACAAATCTTTTTGGTGGTCCCTGACCACCTCTTTAGCAGTATTTATATAGCGCTCGCAAGCTGGAGCTCAAATCAGCGCTTGTTCTAATTTAGTATAATATTATTTTTTTGTAAAGGTCTTAATATTATAATATAAAGTATATTTTTATAATTTATAAGGAACTATGTAATGGAATTATATGCTGCTGGGGTAAGATCAAGAAAAATTAATAATATAAATGGCCTTACTATGCATGTATTAGAAGCAGGGTATGAGAATTCAGAAAATAAACCTTGTATAGTACTTCTGCATGGTTTTCCCGAATTAGCTTATAGCTGGAGAAAATTATTAATTCCATTAGCAAATGCAGGATATTATGTCATAGCTCCGGATCAAAGGGGATACGGTTATACAGAAGGATGGAAAGATAATTATGAAGGAGATATATCTGAATTTGAAATGACAAATTTAGTAAAAGATATTGTTTCATTAATTTTTTCTTTAGGAAAAAAATCTATAGATTGTTTGGTAGGTCATGATTTTGGTTCAATAGTTGCTGCACATGCAACATTAATTAGACCTGATATTTTTAAATCTGTTGTTTTAATGAGTGCACCTTTTGATGGAGTACCAACAATAAATTATGAATCTCATGAAGATGAAAGCATAGATATTCATAAAGAGATGGCTAGTTTAAGCAAACCTAGAAAACATTATCAATGGTATTATTCAACTGATCAGGCAAATAACGATATGATGACTTCTAAACAGGGACTTAAAAACTTCTTAAGAGCATATTACCATGTCAAAAGTGCGGATTGGAAAAATAATGTACCATTTAAATTAAATGGATGGAAAGCTTCTGAATTAGAAAAATTACCAGGCTATTATGTAATGGATTATGGATTAAATATGGCTGAGCAAGTTAATATGGAGATGCCCTCTGAAGAAGAAATAAAAAATAATATATGGTTAGAAAATGAAGAATTAGAATATTATTTTTCTGTTTATAGTAAGACAGGTTTTCAAGGAGGGTTAAATTGGTATAGATGCATGATTGATAGTAACTTTAGATCAAGATTAGAAATATATAGTGGTTTAAAGATAACCGTGCCATCATTATTTATTGCAGGTAATAAAGATTGGGGTATATATCAAAAACCAAATGCATTAGAAAATATGCAAAACATACATTGTCCAAAAATGCAGAAAATTTTACTTATTGAGAATGCAGGTCATTGGGTTCAACAAGAAAAACCTGAAGAAGTTATTGAAGCACTTTTAAGTTTTATATCTACATTATAATTAAATTTTTACTATAGCTTTTCCTATAATTTCTCTGTTAGCTATAGCTTTCATAGCATCTAGTGTTTTTTCTAACGGCACTTTCATAGATATTCTAGGTTTAATATAGCCTGCCTCAATCCATTCATAAAGTTTATCAAAATTTTCTAAGTTTAGATGCGGTGTTCTTTCTACAAATGCTCCCCAAAAGACTCCAACTATGGCGCAAGATTTTAACAAAGCTAAGTTTGCTGGAGCTGAAGGTATTCTTCCAGACGTAAAACCAATTACTAATAATCTTCCTTCCCAGGCAATGCACCTAAGAGATTGATCAAAGACATCACCTCCAACTGGATCATATATAACATCAGCTCCTTTGCCATCTGTCATTGATTTAACAATATCTTTAAATTCTCCATTAGAATAATTTATTGTTTCATCTGCTCCATGTTCTCTAGCAACCTGACATTTTTCATCTGTGCTTGCCGTAGCTATAACTCTAGCTCCCATTGCTTTGCCTATTTCTACGGCTGCAAGCCCAACTCCTCCAGCTGCTCCATGAACTAGAAGTGTTTCATCTTTTTGTAATTTTCCTCTTTGAATAAGTGCATGAGCTGACGTACCATATACCATAGGTAAGATTGAAGCAGTTTCATAATCCACTTTATCATTTAAGGGTATTAATTTTTTTTGCACTGTTTTTACTAACTCAGCAAACGCACCATGGCCTGTCATTGCTATAACTCTTTGTCCAACTTTATAATTTTTTACATTTTGACCAATAGCTACTATTTCTCCAGCAGCTTCTGCACCTGGTGCAAATGGAAAAGCAGGTTTAACCTGATACTTTCCTTCTACCATTAATATATCCGGAAAGTTTACTCCTGCAGCATGTACTTTAATACATACCTCTTCTGAACTTAGAATAGGATCATTAATTTCTTCAACTTTTAAATTTTCTGCTGGACCAAATTCTTTACATACGAGAGCTTTCAATATTAATCTCCTAAATTTAAATATTACTTATAGTGGTAGCTTATCAATATAACAAAATCTTATATTAAACTATATTTATTTACTATTGCAATATTAAGTTTGTTTTTAAATTAACAAAAAAAGAACCAATTATTAGAGGGATTTTTACTTGTATTGGAAAATAAATATTATGAGTATTAGAGATTTTTTTTAATATGATAATCCCTTCTTTAGGATGCTTTTTAAGCTCTTTTTTACTATATCCAGCTATTCTTATAATATTTAGCTTGCAAGAAATTGTGTCTGTATTTATTTCAATTAAAGAATATTTTAAATTAAATCTTCTTCTACCATCAAAAATTTTTATTTCATGATCGCAATTCTTACTTTTATTTATTAATAACCCTAATGAGATTAAGGAATTAACAGGATCTAAAGAGTTTAGAAGTAATTTTTTTGAAACTTTTTCTCTTCTTGTGTCATTTTTATAATCAGGATTAGATGATTTGATTATGGGTATGCCATTTTTATATATAATATGCATATGGCCGTATTTATTATCATCTCTTATATCGCTTATATTATAGAATGATGGTTCAATAATATTGTTATTTATTTGACCTAAAATCTTTATTTCTTGTTTCCAAGGATAAAATAATTTTGTTATGCCAGTAGTAGTTGAATTTACTAACATACTATATTTACTATTATTTAATTCAAGTGTAGCTATAGATTCTCCTACTTTAATCCCGGATAAATATCCCTCAATAGTTATTTGGAATTTTTGTGAAAAAGCATTACTATTATAAATAAAACAGTAAAATATAGTTATTAATAATAAAATATACTTTTTTAGCAATTTAACCTTTATATTTTATAAGAATTTAGCCATGCATCATGTTTATTACAAAGACTTAGCCCATAAATTTTATTCTTTAAATTACTTATATCATGAACAGAAATTGGTGCATCATTTTCTGGGTTAAACATAACTTCTTTAATTAGCATAAAATTTTCATCAAATAACATATGTTTTATTATATAGTGATCGTAACCATTCATTTCATGGCCAGTAGTAATCTCAACAGTATTATTATCTTTAATAAAAGTTGGTAAATGACCATTTATCTTTTTTGCCCACCTTCCTGGATTGTTTTCGGTATAAAATATTTTTCCAGCTAATGAGCTATTTATTATATCGTTTCCAGCAAACACTGCTCTAGGAAAATATAATCCAGATGCAGTTGCTAAACTCAGTAATGAGTTAAATTTAATAAAGTTTCTTCTATTCATTGGTACCTCCAAAAAAAAATTTAGATACTTATATATTTAGCATATAATGTATATATAATATAAATTTTTAAAATAGCTAGTAAGGTTAAAATTGTTAGATAAATCAGCATTAGTTTTATTTTCAGGTGGGCAAGATAGCACTCTATCTTTACTATGGGCATGCGAAAATTTTAAATATGTAGAAACAGTAGGGTTTAATTATGATCAAAGACATTTAATTGAAATGAAATGTAGAGAAAAAATATTAATTAAAATTAAAAAAATGTTTTCTGTTTGTAAAAACAAACTAGGTGAAGATCATATTATTGATATACCTGCCCTCGGCTTATTATCTGAAACAGCACTTACAAGAGATTCTGAAATTTTTGTTCAAAAAAATGGATTACCTAGTACATTTGTTCCGGGAAGGAATCTAGTTTTTTTTAATATGGCATCAGCTTTAGGTTGGCGAAGAAATATTTTTAACTTAATTGGCGGCATGTGTGATACAGATTATTCAGGTTATCCTGACTGTAGAAGAGAAACTATTGACGCCCAAGCTAAAACTTTATCATTAGGATTAGATAAAGAAATTAATATCTATACTCCTTTAATGGATATGAATAAATCAGATATTTGGAGTTATAGTTATAAACTAGGAGGTAAAAAGTTTATTAAACTTCTTAAAGATGATACTCATACTTGTTATATTGGAGACAGGTCTAATTTTAATGAATGGGGCTATGGCTGCGGAAATTGTCCAGCATGTGTTTTAAGAAAGAATGGTTATATAGAATGGTTAGATACTAGATGACATATTCTGTTAAAGAAATATTTTATACTGTACAAGGTGAAGGAGTTCATACAGGAAGAGCTTCAGTATTTTGTAGGTTTTCTGGATGTAATTTATGGAATGGTAAGGAAAAAGATAGAGAAACTGCTAAGTGTTCATTTTGTGATACAGATTTTATTGGAGCTAATGGTATAGGAGGTGGAAAATTTATTGGAGCCGAAGAGTTAGTTCAAGCCATTTTATCCTACTGGCCTTCAGACAAGAAACCTTTTGTTGTATTAACAGGAGGAGAGCCAATGCTTCAAGTTGATAAAGGTTTAATTAATATATTAAAAAAATATGATTGTGAAATTGCTATAGAAACAAATGGAACCATAAAGGTTCCTAGAGAAATAGATTGGATTTGTGTTAGTCCAAAAGGTGGAAATAAGATAATACAAACGAGCGGAGAGGAATTAAAATTAGTTTATCCTCAAATAGGTGTTAAACCTAGTACCTTTGAAAAGTATGCTTTTAAAAATTTTAGTTTACAGCCAATGGATGGAGAGTTAAAGGTTCATAATACAAATTTAACTTTGAAGTATTGTATGAAAAATCCTATATGGAGAGTATCAATACAAACTCATAAAATAATTGGAATTAGGTAGTTATTAAATGTTAATTTATAGAGATTTTACTTTTGATGCGGCGCATGTTTTGGAGGGTTACTCAGAAGATCATCCTTATGGCAGAATTCATGGGCATTCTTTTAGAGCAAGGGTATGGATTGAGGGAAAACCTTTAAATAAAAGTAATATGATAACTGATTTAGGTTATATATCAGAACAGTGTGCGGAAGTAAAAAACATGCTAGATCATCATACTTTAAATAATGTTAAAGGTTTAGATAACCCTACTTTAGAAGGATTATGTATCTTTATATGGGATAAATTAATTTTAAAATTTTCAAATTTAAAAAAAATAGAAGTTCATAGAGATCAAAGTGGTGAAGGATGTATATATGATGGGCCTTTAGAGAATGGATAAAATTAAGCAGTTAGGAAAAAAAGCAATATTTGCTGATAGTCCAGATAAAGCCGTTCTAGAAAAGGTTAAAAATCCGCATGCTGATAAATTATATGTAGCACGTTTCAGCGCTCCAGAATTCACTTCTTTATGTCCAGTAACTGGGCAGCCTGATTTTGCACATATTATATTAGATTATATTCCTAATAAGTATCTCTTAGAATCAAAATCATTTAAATTATTTATTCAATCTTTTAGAAATCATGGTGCTTTTCATGAAGACGTAACCTTATATATCGCTAAAAGAATAGAAAAAAAAATAAAACCTGTATGGCTAAGAATTGGAGGGTATTTCTATCCTAGAGGAGGAATTCCAATAGATGTTTTTTGGCAAACAGATGTTCCTCCAAAAAAAGTATGGATACCTGATAATAATATAAATATTTATAATGGACGAAAATAATTTTCTAATTTCATATTAGAAATTAATTTTTTCTTTATAGCTTGGTATATCTCCTGCCACTGTCGTTCTATGCATTATTCTTCTTGAACTTTTTTCATCAAAAGGTGTTCCTCTATGAAGAACTCTTCTGTTATCCCACATAACAATTTCATTATTGCTCCATTGATGTTGTACAATTTTTCCTGCTTCAGTAATCCATTCATTAATTTCTTTTATAAGGTTTCTACTTTCATTTAAATCCCAACCTACAATATGACTGCAATGGCTTCCCGCATAAAAAGCAGAGCGTTTGGTTGTTGGATGAGTTCTTATAAGTCTTTGTTTAACAAAAGGCATTTTATTTTTATAATCATCATTAAAGATATCTCCAGTATTAACCATTCTTGAATAAACTATAGAGTGTTCACAAATTTCATTTTTAAGTTGATTTAAATTATATTTTCTATTTTTATTTTCCCAATTTTCTAGAGCATATCTAGCATCTATGTATTCTGTTCCTCCTCCATCAGTTGGAATTTCTCTTGCGCTTAAAATAGAAATTTTAGATGGAATATCTTTATAGGAAGAGTCAGTATGCCAAGACCTATTTCCTCTATCATAAATAACTTTTTCACTATCTATTGGCAATATCTCGTTATTAGCTCCAACATTAGAAATTCTAGTTATTTCTGGGCTAATACCTTTTAATGTATCTTGCTCTAAAGCTCTTTCTAGTTTTCCAAATCTTTGTGAAAATAGAATTTGTTCTTCGTCATTAATTGCTTGATCTTTCAAAACAACTACTCCAAAGGATTCAACAGCATTTTTAATTTTTAAAAAATTTACATCAGATAAATTTTTTATATCTATATCTTTAATAACAGCAAAAAACTCTTGTTCTTTATCTTTAACAGATATTTTCAATGTTTTAATCCTAAGTAATTTAATCTATTAATTTGCTATAAATAGACTATAATAAAAATATACTACTTTAAAGATATATAATTATGGAATTTAAATTGAAAAATGACTTTAATACGTACATAGATGAATGTTCTGTAAATTTAAAAGGCTTAAAGTTAAATGTTATGCCTCAATTAGAAGAAGCTATTGTAAATATAAACAAATGTTTTAGTCGTGGAGGAAAGATAATTTTTTTTGGTAATGGGGGGTCTGCATCAGATAGTCAACACTTATGTGCTGAGTTTGTGGGGAGATATAAAAAAGATAGAGCTCCATTAGCAGCTATTGCATTAAATACAGATACTTCTATCTTGACCGCTGTTGCAAATGATATGGGTTATGATCAAGTCTTTGAAAGACAAGTTATAGCACTTGCTAAAAAGGAAGATTTATTATTTGCTATTTCTACAAGTGGCGAAAGTAAAAATGTAATTAAGGCTGTTAAAATTGGTAAAGAGATTGGAGTATCTTCAATATTACTTACTGGTAAGAAAGAGAGCACTTTATCCAAGCTAGTTAATATTTCTATAAATGTGCCTTCTAATAAGGTTAATCATATTCAAGAAATGCATATAATAATTGGTCACTTTATATGTGAAATGGTTGAAAAAGACTTTTAATATTTTCTTATTTACTATATTCACATTTTGCAGATGCTATTAATTTCATTTCATGAATTTTACGCCTATTTTGCTTTATAGTAAGATATATTTTGCCTAATGGGGGGTAAATATAGTTTTCACCAAAAGCTAATATTTCACTTTCCTCACTTAATAATATACAATTTATTAATTGTTTTTCAGTATCATATTTTATTTTTATATCTACTTCCATTACTCTAGGGCATAGCAATACTTTACTATCCTCCAACATTGTACATTTAGGAGGATAAATATGTTCTACTATAATATTTTCATCAGATTTTAAAGTTATTGGAAAACTTAAATATATTATTAATGTTAATAAGAGTCGGAACTGCATCGTGCACCCGCAATAAGGGTTAAACCGTGTATCCTTGTTCTTGTTCTCAAAGTTAAATATATTTTTCCTCCTGGTTTAAATAGGAAAGCTTCACCAAAAGCTAAAATTTCTTCTTCTTCACTAAACAAAGTGCATCTTACCAAATGTTTATTAATATCACTATTAATAATAACTTCTACCTCAATAATTCTAGGACATAAAAGACCATTTGTTTCTTTTAATAAAGTACATTTTGGAGGATAGACTCTTTTTACAGTTATAATGTCTTTAGCATTACTCGAAGAAATATACATAAAATTAAAAAAAATTAATGAAATTATTAATATTATGGCCTTCATGGAGCTAACCAGCTCATTTCAATTTCTTCATTATAAGTAAATTTAGCTCTTCTATGACCTGAATGTAATAAATATAACCAATCAATAGATTTTATATTAATGTTAACTCTTCCAAAGTTAACTTTAAATTTATCTAATTCATTACTTATTAATTTTATATCTTTAATATTTTTATCTATAATTTCTGGATCATCTATAATTGTACTGGGATTGCAAGGTGTAGAATAGCATTCTTTACCCATGATAGTTGAAGCATTCCATGCATCATCCCAATCTTTATTATTATAACTTAAAACAGCTTGTCCTCTTATTCTAATTTGTATTTTTTTATTAAAGTCATATATATGTATATAGACATTAGAGTTTTTATTCATCTCTAACCACTTATTTGACCTAATATCAGTATTAAAAGATATGGTTTTTTTATCATAGTTAATGCTTCTTAGAACTACGGTCCTTGATGTAGGATTTCCATCTATATCTATTGTAGCTAAATTAGGAAAATGAAATGAAGAAGAGGCATCATTTATTCCATTTTCTAGCAGATTCCATATTTGTTTATGAATAACATTTAATGAAGTTCTTTGCATGAATCTACTATAAGTTAAATAAAAGAAGTAGAAAAGATAATCTATTAAAATAAAGACTATTACTTTTCTACTTCAAAAAAATATTTCGTAAATAATAGGGGAAATTTTACGAAATACATATACAGATATTACGACTATATTTCAGTTTTAGATTGTATTTAATATATTTATTTTTTACTTTAAAAGAATTATTAATTAATAAAGGATATAATAAATGTCAAAAAAAACTGTTATTTTAGAAATAGATAAATCTATAGCTACTGTTACACTAAATAGGCCTGATAATGCTAATACAATTAATTTAAATTTAGTAAAGGATTTATATGAAGCATTTAAAACTTGTCATCACGATGAATCTATTAGAGCTGTAATTTTTACTGCAAATGGAGCTATGTTTAGTGCAGGAGGAGATTTAGATTCTTTTGTTCAGGAGTCTGATAATTTAGGGCCTTTTATAACAGATATGACTACATATTTTCATTTAGCTGTAACTTTAATGAATAGAATGGAAAAACCTATTATAGTGGCTATTAATGGAACTGCAGCAGGAGGAGGATTAAGTTTAGCTTTGTCTGGTGATATTATAATTTCTGCAGATACTGCAAAATTTTCGGCAGCATATACCGCTGCAGGTTTGTCACCAGATGGTTCTATGACATACATTATGCCTAGATTAATTGGTTTAAAAAGAACAAAAGAGCTTATGATTACAAATAGGAGACTTACAGCAAATGAAGCTTTTGATATGGGTTTAATAGACCAAGTTGTTAAACCTGAGGATTTACATGAAACTGCAATGGAAATGGCATTAAACTTATCTAAAGGTGCTACAAAAGCATATGGAGCAGTTAAAACCTTATTATCTGATACCTTTTCTTCTTCATTAGAAAGCCATTTAGAGCAAGAAGCTCGTAATTTAAATATTAGAGCTCAGGGTCATGATGGGAAAGAGGGTGTAAAAGCTTTTGTAGAAAAAAGAAAACCTAATTTTAAAGGTTATTAGTAATAGAAGAGGTTTATAATGAATACTGAAGAGTTACCAAAGTCAAAAGTTTTAATAAATGATAAAAATATGTCATATGTAGACATTGGATCAGGAGAAACTATGTTATTTCTTCATGGAAACCCAACTTCTTCTTATTATGGAGAAATATTATACCATATTTCACAGATTCTTATAGGTGTGTTGCGCCAGACTTAATAGGTATGGGAGATTCTGATAAATTAAAATCTAACAGTCCAGGTACGTACACATATATTGAGCATAGGAAATGGCTTAATAAAATATTAGAAAAATTAAATCTAGGAAATAAGATAAT